>Ga0114925_10000283_pt1 | contig 21237 bp, 15 predicted proteins | sample SumtaG_2_FD_87287 | JGI IMG/M metagenome (GOLD analysis project Ga0114925, IMG submission 87287) | Deep subsurface microbial communities from Indian Ocean to uncover new lineages of life (NeLLi) - Sumatra_00607 metaG | ecosystem: Environmental > Aquatic > Marine > Oceanic > Sediment | place... | reverse complement strand
TGTGGGGTATCACACCATAAACACCCAGACTTTGCTTCAGCTAGATTGCAACCCGAGAATCTAATAAAAATTTGACGCTTCCCGAAACAACTACCTCGAACGGTTCCACCTTCTCCTTGAATCGATGAGAATAATTCTGAGAGATATCCTTCTGAATTCATTTCAAGAATCACTCTTATAGATATTCATAATTTTTTCAATATCCACTGGACCATTAATATTAATAAAAGTAACCATCTTTTCATCTAAAGGCAGGATTGTTTTTTCAATAGATATATATCTAATGTTCCAAGTTTTGTCTAAAAGACTTGTTAATTTATATACACCCTGTGTAATATTTTTCTCTGCGATATAAAGAGCTTTTCTTACGGGATAAATAGCAAATAAAGGTTCAAAAAAGCCATTATCCCATCTTGGGATACAGCAATCAAAACCCTTGGATTGATTTAAAATTAATTCTAAAACCTCATGTTTTATTAAAGGCATATCGCAAGATAATGTAAACACTTTTTCATATCCTAATTTATCTAATTCTTTAAATGCGGAGTATAGACCAATCATAGGAGTTCGAAGTATTTTATCAGAGATTAGCTCTTTATTATCTAAAATATAATCCTTTATTTTATTAGTTTCAATTACTCTCTTATATGTTTGTATTTGTTCTTTAGAATTAGCCACTAAATAAATATCCTTATTAAACTTGAATATAGTTTCAAGTTGATAGGAAATTAACGGTTTTCCAAGAAATTCAAAAATGCCTTTATCGCTTCCGAAGCGGGTGCTTTTACCCCCTATCAAAATCGCAAAAGCAAGATCTTTATTATTGTTGGTTATTTTTAACACTTTTTCGAGTAAGTAATTAATAAAGTATTAGACTAATTATTAAATTCTATAAATGATTTTAATTAAATGTAGTTAATTAAAATGTCTCTCTCAACTTAATTGATAATATGCGCTTTAAAAAAAACCACATAAAAATAAATCTGAGAGAAAAGCTTCGTGAACATTGTGCTGTTTTTGGCGTAACATGTGATGATCTCGGATTTTCAGTTTCTAGATTGTTATATCAAGGATTAATTGCACAGCAGCATAGGGGTCAAGAATCTACAGGAATATCTATTTTGAAAGCTGGTGGAAACATTTATACGTATAAAAGAAAGGGCCTTGTCTCGAAGGTACTTAATAATAAAGTATTATCACAATTGGGAGGAAATGTTGGTATAGGACATAATAGATATGCTACAACGGGAGGTCTAGAATACCAATCCCTTGATTATATTCAACCTTTTCATTATAAAAACAATGAAATAGATTTTTCCATAGCTTTTAACGGAACAATTCCGGTGTATGACGATATTAAAGAAAAATTGGAAGATATGGGTAGAGTCTTCACAACTAATACTGATACTGAAGTTATAGCTCAATTAATTGCTTCTATTGCCGTGAGCACGGAGGACTGGCCTGAGATTTTAAAGATTACAAGTCGTCTCTTAGACGGCTCCTATTCTTTAGTATTATTGACATCTAATGGAGATATTTATGCTATAAGGGATCCAAAAGGCTATAAACCACTATGTATTGGTGAGCTGAAAACTGAGAATAGAAGCTTGTATTTTATTGCCTCAGAATCTTGCGCCATAGATGCCGTAAAAGGTAGTTTTCTAAGAGACGTATTGCCGGGCGAAATCGTCCATTTAAGCCATCAAAAAAATATTCACTCTGAATTGGTTATAAAAGCAGATAGAACAGCATTATGCCAGTTTGAATTTGTCTATTTTGCCCGCCCGGATTCAAATATTGATGGGGTTTCCGTGGCTGAAGCTCGTTTGAGGATGGGAATAAACTTGGCTAAGCGAGATCCCCTATTAAAAAACGAGGAACTCATGAAAAATGCAATTATAGTGCCAGTACCCGACTCAGGAAGGAGCGCTGCTGTAGGATATGCTAAGGAATCGGGAATACCTTATGTTGAGGGGCTCATGAAAAATAGGTATGTATGGAGAACATTTATCATGCCTGGAGAAAATGAGAGAAAAGCAGCCGTGAAAGAAAAATTAAATCCTATTAAAAGTATTATTCAAGGAAAAGATGTAATCCTATTAGATGATTCAATCGTGAGAGGGACTACTTTAAGACAAATTGTCTCTTTACTAAAAGAAGTAGGGGAAGCGAAATCCGTTCATGTCAGAATTAGTTGTCCTCCTGTAGTCAATGCTTGCTATATGGGTATAGACTTCCCAACAACAGAAGAATTAATCGCAGGAAAAAATAAAAAAGAGTTTGGAGAAGAAAAATATATAGAAGAAATTAGAAAAGCAATTGGTGCTGATTCTCTATTATATCAAACTATTGATGATTTAAAGAAATCGATTGGTAAAACTGAAAGTGAATTGTGCTTAGCATGCTTAACAGGTGAATATCCCCTGAAATATGCCGATAAAATCTCGGAATTAGGAAAATTAGTTTCAAAACATCGAAGTTAAAAAAAAAGAAAAAGTAATTAGTTAAACTTGAGGAGCACTAGTTAATTCTTCCAAGGTTAATAATAATCCTATACCATCCCAACAATACGTACACAGCTTTTCCTTCGGCAGTCCTATAGCTTTAACCAAGTCTTCAAGTTTCTGGTATTTTAAACTCGTTAACTTCAATTTTTTACATATAACATCAACCATAGCCTTATAATTATCAGATTCGGGGTCTGTATAATCAGCAGGACTGCTGATATCCCTTCCAATTAATTCTTTTATTGCCCATCGACCTGCCAAATCTAACTCAGAACGAGACCGGGAGAAATTAAGGAATTTACAGCCATAAACAAGTGGAGGGCATGCAGGTCTCATATGAACTTCTTTAGCTCCAGATTCAAATAACCTTTCAATCTGCCTTTTGAGTTGAGTGCCTCTCACAATTGAATCCTCACAGAAAAGAAGACGCTTTCCTTTAATAAGTTCTTTAATCGGGATGAGCTTCATCTTGGCAACTTGATCTCGAACGGTCTGATCTTGAGGCATGAAGCTTCGAGGCCATGTTGGAGTGTATTTTACAAATGGGCGTGAGAAAGGAAGCTTTGCTTCACTTGCATAACCCAAGCCATGCGCTGTTCCTGAATCTGGAATGCCCGCCACAAGATCTATTTCGACATCATCATTTTTTGCCAAGTAAGAGCCACATTTATAACGAACAAATTCTACATTAATGCCCTCATAACTTGATGCGGGATATCCATAATATACCCATAGGAAAGCACAGATTTGCAGCCGGTCGCTGGGGGGTATTTTCTGTTCGAGACCATCTTTACTTATAAAAATTACTTCACCTGGGCCAAGATATTTTTTTATTTTATATCCAAGGTTTGGGAATGAACAAGTTTCCATGGCAACCGCATATGCTCCAAATCTTTCTCCTATGATGAGAGGAGTTCTACCATATTTATCTCGCGCCGCATAGATACCTTCATCTGTTAAAATAAGCATGGTACAAGAACCATCAATCATTTCATGGACCCTTTGAATTCCTTCTTCAAAGGTTGCTTCTTTACTAATTATTGTTGCCACCATTTCTGTAGGGTTGATCTCTCCTCCCTGCATTTCCGAGAAGTGTCCTCCGTTATTTAACGCTTCCTTTGTTAGATTTTCCAAATTGTTAATTTTTCCCACTGTGGTAATGGCAAAAACACCTAAACGTGAATTGATTATTAAGGGTTGATCATCAGTATCACTGATTATTCCAATTCCTTTATTTCCGTGCATTTTCTTTATATCAGTCTCGAATTTTGATCTGAATTGAGATGTTGTGATATTCTTGATATACCTTTGAAACCCACCTGAGTTTTTTACTGCCAACCCGCCTCTTATAGTACCCAAATGAGAATGATAGTCTGTCCCGTAAAACAGATCTTCTACACAATCAATATTTGAAAAAACTCCGAAAAGTCCACCCATTTTTCCTTCACTATATTAGTATAACTTGTTATGTATCAATTAGAACCTAAATTATTAAATTAAATTATTAATCTGCTATGAACATATAATAAAAAAATGAAAAAAAAGTAAAAAAATTAATATTATTTAGTCTATTCTACCTTTTTGTTTGTTTCTCATAAAGAAAGCTATTCCCATTACAGCGCCAACACCAATTAAGACACCAATGATAATAATTATAATCGAATTGTCAGGAGGTGGTGTAGTCTTTCCATTACCGGGTTTCTCAGGTGTTTCATCACCATCGCTAAAGATTGGATAAATGTCTTGACTTCCAGCAGATCCAGGAATGTCATATGGAGTATCACCTCTATTATTATCATTTTCATCCTTACCAATATAATCGTCCCAGACATTACCTGTAGTCCCAGAATACCAGATATTATTATTTCCATCATCATTTGCGTTTTGACCATTAGTAGTGAAAATATTATTATAGATTAGGGAATAATTGCCATCAATATCAATGGACACACCATAGTTAGTATTATTTTCGATTAAATTTAGCCAAACTTTAGTTCTATTTCCATCCTCAATATATATTCCATTGTCGTTTTCAAGAATGTTATTATCAATGATATTATTATCAATGCTATTTTGATCTATACAGACCCCGTCAGCACCATTTAATGTTATATTATTGTTTTCTACTGTATTATTATGACAAATATTTTGAATAAACACTCCAGAGGCTACACTATTGGTAATATTGTTCATCTGTATTGTGTTATTTATACAATTCGAATATAGTACAATTCCGCTAGCTGTCTGATTAAATATATCATTATCTTCTATTCTATTAAAATTTGAATTTCCTGAGAGATGTATTCCATTGCTATTATTATACACAGAATTTCCTATAATTGTTATATTAACCGAACCGCTTCGTATGTACATTCCATGTCCAAGATTATTATATACAAAATTGTCTTTTATTGTACCATTTTGAACATTATATAGTAAAATACCTGCATCTGGCCAAACAGCTGAGTTTATAAGATTACAACCTTCAATCGTGAAATAAACATTTGAATTTTCAATGTTTATGCTGCTATTAGTATATTTCCCATCGAATGTATTACCTTGGATAAGATAGGGGTCTCCGAATGTTCCAGAACCAGTACACCAAACCTGAGATTCTGCCCATGTCCAGTTATGAGCTCCTACTCCTGTCGCAGTCCCATCGATATAGATTCCCTTGCCTCCTACTCCATCACTCCAAATTGGATGATGGTCTTTAGCATCATAAAATCCGGATGGAACATCATAAGGTTCTTCTCCGATACCATTATCATCGTAATCGTTTCCGGTATAATCATCCCAATAATTTCCAATTCCTGTAGTATTCCAATAGTTTGGCCCTGGACTGGCATTGTCTAAAACATGGTTGGTATTATTAATAAAGCTGTTATTATAGAAAAGATTACCCAGTGTACCTAAACTAACCAAGATTCCTGCGGTATGATTTGCAATTGTATTCCCATTAATCGTATTATTCTCACAGCCATCTAGAAGCGTAATCCCTTGATTGGTATTGTCGAAAATAAAATTATCTATTATTTTAGTATCATTGCACGTACTTTCTAATATAATACCATCACTACCACAACCAATAATCCGATTGTTTTTCACTATATCATCTCTTACTGTATCTAAACGTATCCCCGCAGCAATAGCCGTAATATTATTATCATCAAAAGTATTATTGTAATTAGGTTGGGCTCCCGAAAATTCGGAGTGAATTCCAATACTTCCAACATTAGTTATGACATTTTTCTCAAAGGTATTGTTATAACAACCAGTTGCTACAAAAATTCCTTTATCTGGACAATTATTTAAAGTGTTATTTCGAATTATGTTACTATGAGAATACCACCACATATACATGCAATCTGCTGTACCTGAGAGAATTGTATCAATATTATTGTTTTCAACTGTGTTTCTATATACATTTTCCCGAAATTGAATTCCGTAACCATCAGTGTTTGTGATATTATTATCTCTAACAATATTATCATGTGCAGTATTAAATATCATTATACCATTAGAAGTGCTGCCATTTATATCATTATTTTCTACGATATTATCTTGAGTTAAAGGGAGGTATAATTGAACTCCAACCTGATTGTGATTTAAATGATTCTCATAAACATGAGCTGACCAGCCTTGATATACATGAATCCCCCAATAATTATCATATAAAGTGTTATTAAAGACAGTCGCATTATAACCATTAATATAAATGCCATTTTCTGTGCTATTAAAGATGGTATTTTCAATAAATTGATTATGAGGACTCGATCCTGTATTAAAGTTTCGAATACCATCAACTCCGCTATTAGAAATGGTATTATTATAAATATAATTATACTGCGCACCCGATAAATAAATTCCAAACTGATTATTATCTATTTTAACATTAGAAATAGTGTTCCATTTAGTATTTGCTAGCCAAATCCCATAAATACCTGGTTGATTATTCACTGTCCCTCCAATTATTTTGTTATAACCAGTACCTTCTATCACGATACCTGGTACATTATTATTATTTGAGCAGTTATTGCCTATTAAGGTGCCATTCCTTGCGTTAGTTAGTCTTATCCCTCCTTCATTATTCACACTATAGTCGTATGCGCCATAAACCGTACAATTTTTTATTTCAAAATAATAATTGTTAGAGTTTTGTATCCAGATCCCACACCCATTGGGCGAAGTGCTTGCGTCAATTACCATATTTTCAATTCTATAAGGATCTCCTATAGTTCCAGAACCTGGGCACCAATCATATTGCTCCGCTATAGACCAATTCGTTCCCAAAATATGGATATAGGTGAAATTCGTCCAGTAACCAGAAGTTTTTACCTCTATAGGTCTATCTATTTCTAAAGTAGTTATTTCACTAATCTCGGTATTACTGCTATCAGATTGAGCGATTATAAATAGCATTAGCGTTGTAAAAATTAATATTTTTATGTTATTTTTATTTGTTTTTTTCATAAATTTAAAACCCCAAAAAGTAATAATGATAAAGTTGTATAAATATTTATAAATATTTATAATCTAAGATTATGAATGAGTATTCGATTATGCTCTACAGTAGCTAATAAAATTCTGATACATTTGAATTCCATATTTACTTGATTTTTCAGGGTGAAATTGTGTAGCGACGATATTATCTTTACAAACCATAGAGCTAAATTCAATCTCTCCGTACTTTGTCTCCCCGAGAATATTTTCATCTTTTCTAGGCACTCCATAAAAACTGTGCACAAAATAAAAATAATTATTGTCAGGTATCCCTTGTACTAAGAAATGAGTTCCATCTATGAATTTCACACTATTCCAGCCAATTAAAATTAAAAAAATAAAAAAATTAAATTTTTATTATTATTATTCTCGGCTAGCGCCTCTTTTCTTAACTACTATAATAACTCCTATAAATCCTACAATACCCGCTAATATAATGATAATAACTACTATATTAATTCCACCAGAGGGCTCGTCATCGTCTTCATCATCATCATCTCCGCAATTTACATGACATCCATCATCCCATATTGGCCAGTAATCAATACCTCCTTCTGGGAAGGTATGGGGTGTATCACCTATTCCATCATCATCTAAATCCTCACCGGTATAATTACTCCAATAATTACCAACTTTAGATAGATTCCAATGATTACCTATATTTAATAACCCATCAAATGCCTGAATTCCATTATCTATGAACTGGTTGTTATATATAAGATTATAATCGCTCTGACCATCATCATCATATACATGGATTCCATACACAGTATTATCAATTACATCATTTCCGGTTACTATAGTACTATCAGCCATGTATAACCCAATCCCGTCTCTTGTGTTATCTGTTATGGTATTGCCTGAAATGGTATTATTATTAGAATCAATTAAATAGAGACCATCGCTACTTGCTGATTGCCCGTTATACCTTAAAATATTTGAAGAAATAGTGTTATTATGGCTCTGGAGATGTAAGTAAATCCCTTGACGACCGTTGTAATTTGCAGTATTTCCATTAATTGTATTATTTTCACTTCTTCGTATGCGAATTCCATACCACAATTGATTATAATTTGCATCATTTCCAATTATTTGACATTTCCAGTTATAATCCCAAGCGACAATTCCAGAGTTGATATTATTACTCACATTATTCTCGAATATTTTTGAGTAATTAGTATATTCGAAATATATTCCGTCTGTATTACTATATAAAGTATTTCCTATTATGCTACTGTTTTCACAATTGTTTATACTAATACCTTTATCATTATTATATATAGTATTCCCTATGATGGTATTATTATCGCAATTGATAGTTATTCCATCAATTAGAATGCCCTGTTGATTGTGATTCGAGATATCATTATTTTGAATTGTATTATTCTTACAGCCTAATTGTAAAATAATTCCGAGATTGGTATTATTATATATTCTGTTTCCAATGATTGTATTATTCATACAACTACTATACAGAACAATCCCTTGAGAGACACTCCAATAAATATCGTTATCATAGATATAATTAAAGTTTGAACCGCCTGATAAGTGAATTCCATGGTCATTAGAAGAAATATTGTTTCCTATAATTGTATTGTTAGATGAACCCGATCTCAAATAAATTCCATGCCCCGCATTATTGGATACCTTACAATTTAAGATAGTACCATTATTGACATTATCAAGGTAGATACCTGCTTCAGGCCATGGTGCCGAGTTGTTTAGCGTACATCCCTCGATCCTAAAATAATCATTCGAATTTTCTATAAAGATGCTACTATTTTTATTCTTTCCGTTGAAAGTTTCACCTTGAATAAGATAAGGATCCCCATATGTTCCTGATCCACTACACCAAGGTTGATCTTCTGCCCATGTCCAATTATGCGCGCCTACACCCGTCGCAGTACCATCAATATATATGGCTGGCGTTCCATATCCATCATGCCATATTGGTTTTTGATCTTGTGGGTTAAGAGTACCAGGGATATCATAAGGTATATCACCAATTCTATCATCATCATCATCATCTCCTGTATAATCATCCCAATAATTTCCAATCATGGAGTTATTCCAAATATTTCCAGGGGCGTTAGCATTATCTTGAATGTGTTGAGAATTATCAGTAAAATTATTATTATAAAATTGATTTCCATAGGAAAGTGCATCTATTGTAACACCTAGCGTGTGATTTTTTATGGTGTTTCCGATAAAGGTATTATCTTGGCAAGCTGTTTGAAATACGATACCATCACCAGAATTATTAAATATGTAGTTATTTGAAAAGGTGTTATTATTTGAACTTGTCCATAGCCAAATACCTCTATCTCCGTTATTAAAGATACGATTATTGGCAATAGTACTATTTCCTTCATCCCTAAGTGCAATACCATGAACCTCTGCCTCAGAAACATTATTATGGGACACAGTATTATTAAATCCCAAATATAAATAAATTCCATGAGAGGTGCCACCTTTAATCTTCCTAACTACATTATCTTTAATAGTATTATTTTCACATGCGTCAATAAGATATATTCCATGACTAGTAGCATTGATTATATCATTATTTAAAATATAATTATCAGAACTAGCTGAATCTAATTTTATTCCACTCACGGTACAGTTGAAGATATAATTATTTTTTATGGTATTATTGAAACAATCTTGCCATAGAAGTATTCCATGCCCCCCACAATTAATAAAATCATTATTCTCAATGAGGTTATCATAGCTAAGATCATTCGGACTAGTTATATACACTCCCGTTAAACCCTCTGTAAAGTTGTTTGTAATAATTTTATTTCCATAGCTATTGAAAAGGATAACTCCTTGATCATTATCTATAAATGTATTATTAACTATAGTCTCATTATAAGTCCAACTAGTATATATTGCACCATTCTGATTATTAACCAGTATATTTTCAACAACTCTATTATGCGGATTATTTAAATAAATCCCGTAGAAAAAATTATTAGTTATAGTGTTGTTAAAAAGATAGTTATATTCTCCAGCAACATGGATCCCCCTCTGATTATTATTATCTAACTTAACATCAAGCACCCTACACCAATCACTACCAGATATTCGAATTCCGTTGAAACTATTATCATTTACATTCCCTCCTTGAATTGTACAATTATCACTATTTGCTAAATATATCCCATATGGGTTATTATTGGAGCAGTTATTATTAATCAATGTTCCATTGCCAGAATTTAATAATTTTATACCCGCATCATCTAATGCTGAGGTTGAACCATAAACAGTACAATTTCGAATTTCAAAGTAATCATTTGTATTTTGAATCCAGATCCCGTTATTTGTTGGAGATGTCGAGGCATCTATGGTCATATTTTCAATTCTCCATGGATTGGAAAATGAACCATCACCCTTCAACCAGGAACCAAAATCAGTCCAATTGTTATTTACATGAATATAAGTAAAGTTTGTCCAATAACCCGACCGATTCGGCAAGTCTTCATCCTTACTTTCGATTGCTGAATCTTTAACTCGATTTGTATTATTTTCTTGGTTTATTCCACCGACTATAAGAAATATTAATATTAATCCAAAAAAGGCAGTTATTAGTTTTTGTTTTTTATTTAAATTCATAGTTTTCCCTATATTTATATTAAAAAATAGAAATATAAATTCAATTACACCTAATCTCTATAAAAAGTTTTACACTAATTGTAGAATTTATTTTCTACAGAATTGGATAAAGTTTCTATACAATTGAATTCCATTTTTGCTTGATTTTTCAGGATGAAACTGTGTAGCGAATACGTTATCTTTGCAAACTACTGAACAATATTCAAGTTCTCCATATTTAGTCTGTCCAAGTATAATTTTTTCATCTTTAGGTATCCCATAAAAGCTATGTACAAAATAAAAGAACGACTCATTAGGAATTCCTTGTACTAAGAAATGAGTTCCATCTATGAATCTCACACTATTCCAGCCAATTTGGGGCACCTTATCGACTTTAGATATATCAAATGGAACAACTTCCCCCTTAATCAGATCTAATCCATCATGTCGACCCATTTCAGAGCTCTTTGAAAAAAGTAATTGTAGTCCTAAACAAATTCCAAATAATGGTTTTCCCTCCTCCGCGACTTGATGTATAATTGGGATTAGATTTTTCTCATTCAAATGCCTCATAGCATCCCCAAAGGCTCCAACTCCTGGTAGGATAACTCCATCAGCATTCAAAATTACTTTTGGATTATCTGTAATTACAGATTCTACATTAATATGCTTTAGACATTTATAGATACTTTTTAGATTCCCCATTTCATAGTCAATTATTACAATAGTCAGTGTCATTTGATTAAAACCTCATTGGAATTCCAGCGTTTTTGCATTCTTCTTTAACTTCTTTAATTGGATATTCATTATAATGAAAAATGGAAGCCGCCAAAGCTGCATCTGCCTTTCCAAGCTTGAATACATCAATAATGTGTTGTGGATTACCAGCGCCCCCTGATGCGATAATAGGAACATCTAGACGTTCACTAAATGTTCTCGTCAGCTCAAGATCATATCCATCCTTCATACCATCACAATCCATTGAAGTCAGTAAAATTTCACCGCTTCCGAGTTCTGTGACATTTTCACCCCAGAGAATTGCATCCTTCCCAGTAGGGGTTCTTCCGCCGTGAATATACACTTCCCACCAGCAATAAACATCCTCAACTTGAATTACAATGTTATCTTTCGCAGCTTCTGGAGAATCCACATAGACTCTCTTGGCATCAATCGCAGTAACAATACATTGTGCTCCAAATATTTTAGAACTTTTATTTACTAAATTTGGGTTCTTTACTGCAGCAGTGTTCAAAGAAACTTTATCTGCCCCTGCTCTTAGGATTTCTTTAATATCTTCGACGGTTCTTAATCCCCCTCCTACAGTAAAAGGAATAAAGACCTGTTCCCCTGTTCTTTCTACTAAGTCAATTAAGATTTTTCTTTTATCAGAGGATGCGGTTATGTCTAAAAAAACAAGCTCATCTGCCCCATGTTCATCATAAAAAGCACCTAATTCAATTGCATCTCCAGCGTCTCTCAAATTAATAAATTTTGTACCTTTCACAACCCGACCTTCAGTGACGTCAAGACAAGGTATAATTCGTTTAGTTAGGGGCAATCTTATCAGCTTTTATAATTTAATTATCGATCTAATAATTAAAATAAGGAGAATATTTTAGATTTTCCATTATAAAACTAATATTCGTTAATTTTATCAAAAAATTTTTAAACAAAACCACCTCCTTTACTTTAGGTGGTGGTCCCGAGGTCAAAAGAATTATCCTAATAAAATATTTACTTATTTTTTAGGAATAAGTTATACGGGGCATAATTAATATAAAGGATCATTCCCCTTTCTCATCTTCATCGGAGGGAAAATAATTCTCTACTTCTTTACTCATATTTTTAACTTCTTCTACGGCGGCAAAGAATTCATCATGATCAATTTTCTTTTTTAGTAATAATTTCTCAGCTATGGTACTGTATTTTTCTATAATCTCAGGCTCTGCGAAACTCTCAAGTTTTTCACAAAAAGAATAGAGCGCAGAATAAGCATCTCTATAATTATAAAACCTTATCTCTTCTTTAACATTATCTAAATAATATTGCAGCCTTATTTTTCTATCTTTTATTTCATCTCTAATAGGTTTTGCTTCTTTTTGATATTCAATAAGTTTCTCTTCATCTCTGAGTTTTCCCGATATGTCAATTAATTTCATAATATAGTTATATTTTCTAATATAATTACTCTCAGAAGGATATTTTTCAAGAATTGATTCATTTTCTTTTATTAAATTCTCCCTTATTTCCTCAGATAACGAGCCTTTTTGTTCCCATATAGATTTTAAAATAACACCTTGGTTTTCAACTAAATCCGCTTGACTTATTAATTTCTTGTTTGAAAGTATCAAGTTGGTGAATTCTTGATCAAAAAATTCAAATTGTTCGGGAGTACGTCTTGAGTCAGTAAATATAAGTTGAAAATCTTGGATGAATTTAATAATCTTTGGAATAAATTTCCTTACAACCTTGAGATCTTGCTTATCTATAATTATAACTAAATCTGCTGAAATCTCAGATATAAGTGTGTTTATAATAATATATCCCCCTAATTCAATATTATTTAAAGATTCTGAGCTGGTTAACAATAGTTCAGAAACAAAAGATTTCAGAGTGGAAAAAAATGAATTGAACATATCCACCTTCTCTTCATTCTGAAAGTTCTTATTATATAATAGATTTGTGGATTGATGTTGAAAAATAAATATTGATTGAATCAAATTAGTTCATTATACCTTTTTAAAACCTATTAAATATACTCTTTTTTATCACTTTTATTTTTTATCAATCACATTCTCAAAATCTGAAAATAATGATAAGTTGCCCCCCCATTTGTCCGCAATGTCCTCCGGGAAGGTTTTAAAAAAAACTTTTATAATTTCTTGTAGTTCTTTCTTTGCATTCTTATCTTTAGTTTTCAATAATGCACTTCCTATAAAGATAAAATTGTTTTTTTTCGCCATACAAAAACGTTTAGCTCCCAATTCAAAACTGGAAAGGCCCCCCGTAGCGAGTTGCTCAGCAAAAGTATTTATTACAGAGAGAAGCATTCCAAAAAATTGTTCATTTACTACACTCTCTCCGCTCCTTTTGAAAACAACGGAACCTGTATCTGTTAAAATCCACAAGTCATTTAGACTTTTCATGGGAACTCTACAATTTTACAATTTTGTTTATTTAATTTCTTAAATAATCTTACTTAATAAAAATTTAAGAAAATAATATATAAAAATTATATCAAAATTATGAAATAAAGTCATTTTTTTATAAGGACTCCATTTTTAGCACAAAATTCTTTTACTTCTTTAATCGTTATTTCCCTAAAGTGAAAAATTGATGCTGCTAAAGCCGCTGCCGCTTTTCCTATTGTAAATGCTTCGAGTATATGTTGTACCGTACCTGCACCACCTGAGGCAGTAACAGGTAAATTAGTAGCTTCGGCAATCATTCGGGTCATTTCCAAGTCGTAACCTTCTTTTACACCATCATAATCCTTAGATGTTGGTAGAATTTCCCCCACCCCTAGTTCTTTTACTTGTTTTGCCCATTTAATTGCATCTTTACCTGTTGATGTTGTTCCACTATGGGTCATTACATCAAACCAACAACATTTTTCGCCAATTTTAGCTAAAGTTTTATCTGGAGCATCCTCTTCAGAATCAACATAGACTCTTTTTCCATCAATTGCGCAAACAAGACGCTCAGGGCCATATTCTTTAGATATTTCTGCTAATAATTCTGGACTTCTTACAGCCGCGCTATTTAAAGAAACTTTATCAGCTCCGGCATCAAGTATTGCTCTTACATCTTCCATAGATGCTATACCTCCTCCAACAGTAAAGGGGATTGTGACTCCATCAGCAACTTTTTTAACTAATTCTACGACAGTTTTCCTTTTTTCAACTGTGGCAGTAATATCTAAGAATACTAGCTCGTCTGCTCCCTCATCTTGATAAAATTTTCCAAGTTCTACTGGATCTCCCGCATCCCTTAAATTTACAAATTTTATTCCTTTTACTACCCTCCCATCTTTTACGCTATTTCTTACATTAATTAAGAAATTTTACGTCGAGACAGGGTACTATTTTTTTGTAATCTGTCATTTTACTCAGAAATAATTATTTAAATTTATAATTGTTTTTATTTAACTAATTATTTATTATGTTTAAATTTAAACAATCTGCCAATTAATTGTCCCGTACTTATTCCCTCCTCCCTTGACTTATTATACAATTTATAATTTAGTCCACATTTAGAACACGCAAAAGTTTGTGCGTGAAATCGCCGATTATCAAAATCAGTATATTCTTGAAAGCAAGATTAACAGAAAGGAAATTCTATCGTAGTTGATCTCTCTCTGTCGTAAGGTAATTTTGTGACTATGGTATATCTCGGACTACAAACGGCACAAGCTATGAATGTATGTGATAAAATTATTCTTTTAACTGATCTAATTCTTTTATAATTGCTGCAACTTTTTTGGTTAGAGAATCTTTCATTTTTGTGTATTCTTCTTCACTAATTGCCCCCGAAAAGAAATTCTCATCAAGCATTTTAACCGTGGATTTAAGCGAATCCCTTTTTTCTTCTAATGCTAAAATTCTTTTTTGAGTTTTGGGATCTATTTTTTCTTCAGCGGAAATTTTCATCTCGTTTCCACAAGACCAGCATTTCTCTTCCTTTTCTTTTAACACTCTTGCGCATTTTGTACAGTAAAGCGTGTGACAATCGGGACATAAATATACATTATCTGCGTCTATAGGCCCTTTGTGGACAACGCAAATATATTGTTTCTTTTCTACGCCGACTTCCTCTTCAGTTTCTTTTAATTCTTCTAATTCTCGAGCTGTTAATGCTGCGGCGGAAGGTGCTGCGATATCAGATTTCTTAGGCTTCTTACCTTTAATATCAGCTTTAGGTGTTATAGGTTTTTTAGGTTTTATTGTTGATGGAGGCAGAGTCTTCTTTCTTGTGCTCAAGGTACTCTGTTTTCCAGATGCTTTCTTTTTTCTTATAAGAACTCCCGCGGAGACCGCTCCGGAGCAAACTATCCCGATAACTATTAAGATTAATACATTTTCATTAATAGGTGCTCCGTCTTTATCGTTAGTAGAAACTGATGGGTCATATTTCCTTATGATTAAATCTTTATAGGTTAAATGGCTTGAACTATCATTTGCAAAAAACCGAATTGTTAGTGTTTTTCCTTCTCCTATTAGATCCCATATAGTTTGATTAATTATTAAGAAATTTCCAATAAGACTGATATTTCCTGAAAATCCTACGTATTTATACCAAGTTGCATTTACACTATAATAATCATAAAATGATAATTGAACCGTTGGAGGATTAGTGAATTCCGTATTATTGCCTGGAGAAGTAATATTAATTGTTGGACCATTATCATCACCGTCATCCCAAACTGGATTAAGATCTTGACTATTCTGTGTACCGGTTATATTGTAAGGGGTGTCACCAATACCATCTTCGGGAGCTATATCAACTCCTCCTTGAGCACTAAAGTAATCATGCCAGTAATTACCTAAGTTTCCAAGATTCCATAATGTAACAGTTCCATTATCATAGGCATTTACACCTGGATTATAAAAACTATTGTTATAAAATAGATTATTTTCACATCCTGTAGTAATATTTTTTATCCATACGCCAATAGTGCTGCTATTTTCTATTCTGTTATTCCAAAAGCTATTATTATCACAATTACTCCCCATATAAATACCATGTGTATTATTCAAAATGATATTATTAGAAAAGTTGTTCCTATGGGTATTAGTAGAAATAACAATTCCATAAGAATTACCCGCCCCCTTAGCATAAATAAACTCATTAAACTCTATTGAATTATCTGTACTATCAGTTTGCACATACATTCCGCTTAGTGTACTCAAATTAGCGATATTGTCCTTAACTGTTATGTTATGAGAATCCTGATAGACATATATGGAAACCCGATTATTTTCTAGATAATTCTCTTGAATAAGGGTATTATTTGTTCTATCACATTGTATCCCATCATTTGCATTGTCTTTAATAGTATTTTTACTTATCGTCATATTTTTACATAATTGAAGTCGGATTCCATTGCCAAAATTACTATTAATCATCTTGTTCCTGCTAACTATTCCATTTTCAACCCAACTCATAAATAATCCTGAATAAGGATCTGGACCTGTATTGTTAAGTATACAATCTCTAATAATGAAATAGTCGCTTGAATATATAATATCAATACAACTAAATGTTATTGCTGCATCAACATTAAGATTTTCAATGACATAGGGATCAATCTTAGTTCCTGAACCCGTAACCCACCATTTAAGTAATTTCAATTCTGCCCAACTACGAGAAGCTATTCCTCTTCCGTCAATTTGAATACGAGTTCCATTATGCATAGGGCTTTCAAAAAGAGGATAACTATCTTGGTCTGCTGGAGCATCACCTCCGATGTCTGTATAACTTGAATCTCCTATACCATCTCCATTTCCATCCACACCACCATAATCTTGCCAATAATTGCCTATTATTCCATTATCCCATTGATTATTATTTCCATAATCTCTTGCTTCAAAACTTGCGCTCGGGTTATCAAAGTAGTTGAAGTATATTAGGTTCCTCTCTTCTGCATCAGCGAGTACAATACCTCCTGCGGGATTATCTATAAATGCATTTCTGGTGATATTATTGTCAAAGCATCCTAAATCCATCGAAATACCATAATAAGAATTATTTTGAAAAATGTTATCTTGGATTAATGATTGATTACATCTTTGCATCCTCAAACCCTCATAGGTTGCACCTCTAAATCCATTATATCTAATTATATTTTCACAGAAGGTTGTTGTATTTGCACTCTCCAAATAAACACCAAACCAACCATTATTATTAAAAATATTATCTGTGATATTATTGTCGAAACAAGGAGCTCCTGAGAAACCGTCCAAAAGAAGTCCATAGTAGTAATTATTATAACAATAATTTTCAATTATTGTATTATTCATAGCTGAAAATCTTAAATAAATACCATAGTACGAATTATTATGACAATAATTCCCTTGGATGGTATTATTCTCACACTGCAACCCATATATCCCATGATAATTAAAAGAACAGTTATTTTCTAATATTAGACCATTTTTAACATTGGATAAATAAATTCCAGCATCATTAAATGAACTCGCTCCATAAAGAGTACAGTTTCTAATAATAAAATATACATTAGAATTGGAAACTGCTATACAACTCTGGGTTCCGCCCGCGTTAATAGTCACATTTTCTATAATATATGGATCATTAAATGTTCCTGAACCGTTGCACCAATTATTAGATGCTGCCCCATCCCACCCACTTATCCCGTTAATCGAAATAGGTGGAATGTTCCAACTATCCGCTGTTTTTAGCGATTCTCTACTATTGATTATATCTATATTCTTTTCTTTTTTATTACTATCTAAAACATTAAACCCTCCTTTCAAATTAATAGCTAAAGGTGATAATAATAAAGCTAAAAATATGAATCCAATAAAAATAGTCTTAATTTTTGATTTAATAATTGAATTTTTCATATCTATTCCCTAAAAAATTTAATATAAATATGAAATTTAGTATAAATAAAAATCTTTCCTTCTGCTGTGATCAGCAGACGCATAATTAAAGACATAATTGACAATATCTCTTGTCTGTTTAATTTCATGGATATTAATAAACTTAATAATGAATAAAATGGCCTCTTATGAAGAAAAGGATCTTGAAAAAATATTTGGTAATGAATATTTAGAATATAAAAAAAATGTTCCAAAGTGGATTCCAAAATTATTATAAACCCGGGATTACTTCTCTCTCAAGCCGTTTCATAGTTATAGCATCATTAGGGCACGTTACTGCACATAATCCACACCCTAAACATTTATCGGGATTGATTTTAGCAGCATTATCAACTGTAATTGCTCCAAATTTACATCGTCCTAGACAGGTTTCGCATCCAGTACAAACACCTTCATCTATAGTACTAATATAATTTGCTTTAGCAATTGCCCTAGGATTATCAAACCTCGTTAAACCAGCTAGCATTCCACAACAACATTCACAGCATGCACATAAAATATTACAATTATCAGCGTTATTGTCTGTGCAATGAACAAGTCCTAATTCTGCAGCCTCTTTAGTTAATTTTATTACTTCATCTTTGGAGGAAGATTTTATATCAGAATCACCCATATTTAAGACCGCTTTTGCGTAGGGGCCCATTAAAATACAATTGTGGATGGGATATTTATCTTTACATTTTCTCATCCCCTCAACTTCTTTTCTTGTCCTACAAGGGCAAGGAATCACTGCAAATTCACTTTTTTGCTTTATTATACTATATACTTCTTCAACGGGGATAATTTCTCTTCTGGGTTCAATCTCCTCACTGACCGTTAAAACTCTCATTCTCGGGATACCCTTTCGACTGGTTTCCCAAGTTTTGTAATATTTATCTTCTTCAAAGAATTTTCTGCTTAATTGTGCAAACTTTATTGCATCGTCGCTCTTTATATTCTCTTGTAGAATAAAAGGCATATCATAGATGAATAATGGCATTGGTAATGAATAATAATTTCCTAGCTTTACTACAAATCCTCTCTTAGCAAGAGGCTCAAGCGTTTCCATCAATTTTTTTTTATCTATATTTACCTCTCGAGAAAATCTTAAAAGAGAGATGGCTTTTGGAAATACTTCGAGGTGTAGAACAATTTTAAGAATTTCTGGATCATACATTAGACTTAAATATTCAAGGTATGCTTCTGTAGGGTCTCCATTCTCGTCTTTTGGAAAAGATTGTGGTTTTCTTTCCATTTTTTTAGCAATCTTTTTTAAATTTTCTCTATGTTCTTCTGAATCAATCATTTTATTACCTCTAAGAATTATATCTATTTGTTAATAATTGTAATAGTTATTGATTTCTATTATTAATTTCTCTATTACTTGATTACTTTAAGACAAATATTTAAGGAAAATCGTCTTGAATTCTTATATACACGAATTTAATTATGTTAATATCTATTTATAAGTTTAGCATGAATATAAATGAGGAAAAAGAATGGGTATAATTAACAATTTAGATCCCGTCCAAGCAGAGGCTTTACGGGATTTAGAAGGGATAATAGGTAAAACTCTCCCTCTTATAGAAGATAGACGTTTAACTGCTTACGGAATTAAAATTGAAGGTAATAATATTATAGAATTGAAATTAGCCCGTTTTGGATTAACTAAATTTCCCGAACCAATTTTGAAACTAAAATATCTCAAATCGCTGTATTTAGGCTATAATTTATTAACAGAAATTCCTGAGGAATTCAGTGTTCTACAATCGCTTAAAAAACTTAACTTAAGATGGAATTTTATCTCTTTTCTTCCTGTTTCTTTTGGAGATTTGAAATCTCTTGAAAAATTAAATTTAAGTTCTAATAAATTATTAGCCCTTCCTGCATCTTTTGGTAAATTGGAATCACTTCAAAAACTAATTTTAAGAGAAAACCAGTTAAGTGTTCTTTCTGAGTCATTTTTTGGACTTAAATCCCTAAAAGAACTTAACTTAAGTCAAAATAAAATCCCTTCAATCTCAGAATCCATTAGCAACTTAAAATCACTTGAAGCATTAAATTTAAATTACAATATTCTTCAAACATTGCCAGATTCAATAGTAAATTTAGATTCTCTTAAAATTTTATCTTTAGCAGGAAATAAGTTTAAGATTATCCCAAAGACAATATTAACAGCAATCTTAGGATTAGACTCTCTTCAAATATTAGATCTACAAGATTGTAGTTTGACAACTCTGCCTGATTCTATTGGAAGTCTTTCCTCACTTAAACACTTAAGGTTAAGTAAAAACAATTTAACAGCACTACCAGATTCTCTTAGCAATTTAAAATCGTTAGAATCTTTAGATTTAAGTCAAAATGATTTAACAGAACTCTCAGAATCCAATTTAAACCCTATACTTAAAATGGAGTCATTACAACGATTATATTTAAGAAAAAATAAACTGAAAGAACTTCCTGAATCGATTACAAATCTGTTTTCTCTCCAAGAATTCTATTTAGATAATAATTCATTAATATCTCTTCCAAATTCAATTGGAAAACTAAAATCACTTCAAAAATTGTATTTAGAGAATAATAAGTTAACATTTCTTCCCGATTCCTTTGGGAATCTTGAGTCCTTATGGATTTGGATTTAAGAGATAATGAGATAACCCAATTCCCGGAATCTTTTGAAAAATTGAAAGCTCTTCAAAAACTCGATGCTCGTAATAATTTACTCAAAACAATTCCTATATGTATTTGGCCTTTAGAAAGCTTGAGAAATCATTACTTAAAATTCGATGGGAACCCCCTGGATTCAAAATCTAAAAAAATTATTGCAAAAGAAGTAAAGGACATTCTTGAGTTTTGTCGGGAGCAAGCAAATATAAAATAAATAATCAGAATTTAAAATTTCAAATGTTTAAATAATCCTCCTATTAGTTGTCCCGTACTAATTCCTGCATCTCCAGGAGGTACAAGGTTATGTTCTAGAAATTCAAATCCTTCTTGAATTACAGCTTCTTTTATCGTTTTCGAAAAAGAGT
>Ga0114925_10000282_pt1 | contig 21250 bp, 18 predicted proteins | sample SumtaG_2_FD_87287 | JGI IMG/M metagenome (GOLD analysis project Ga0114925, IMG submission 87287) | Deep subsurface microbial communities from Indian Ocean to uncover new lineages of life (NeLLi) - Sumatra_00607 metaG | ecosystem: Environmental > Aquatic > Marine > Oceanic > Sediment | place... | reverse complement strand
TTTAAAAATTACTTTAATGGGTGTTGCATATAAAGCAGATTGCGACGATACAAGAAATACACCAACGGAAAAAATCATTGCAATATTAAAAAAAAGATACCATTCACATAATATAGAATATATTGCTCATGATCCTTGGGTTAAAGAGAAGGATTACAATCTAACAGAATTAACTGATGATCTTGATAAAGCCATTTCTAACACAGATGTGCTAATATTTGTAACGAATCATAAACAATATTATACGATTGACCTTGATAATTTAAGGAAGAAAGTAAGAACACCCATTATCATAGATGGCCGTAATATATTTGATAAAAAGAAAATGACAGAAAAAGGATTTATTTATCGAAAAGTTGGAGAAGGATCTAATAAGCCTTAGATCTGAATAAATATTTGTTTTTAAAAAAATAGTAGTAGTTTTTATTATTTTTAGTATATCTCGGGTTCTTGCAAAACCTTAAAATTAAATCCTAGCATTTTTGATTTAATTTTTGAGATAGTTATTAAAATTTATTTTTTATTTGCCGTTCTTCTTGTTCTCTCATTCTTAATGCTCTACGAGTCCACATTCTTATTAAGTCTCAACTGGTATAATAGCATTCGTCATCAAAACCTATATCAATTGATTCTTCTTCTTCTGACATATGCATTATCTTCTTGTTTTTATTATTATCATGAAAAAGCAATAATAAAAGAGAATTGTTTATAAAATATAATTATTCTAACTCTTCTGAGTTTAAATGAAATGAGATTTTAATTTCAGGTTCGTGCGGAACCCTAAAAATAAATCCTAACATTTTCCGATTTATTTTTTGAAATTTTTAATGGTAAGGTCTGACTTATTTTTCCGAATTTTTCTGTTATTTTTCCACGCTTTTATTTTTTGAAAACAAATCATTAGTCCATCGACGATTCCTCATCCAGTACAGTATGTATCTTCCCTTTTATTCTCGTTGATTTTTTCTTTCCATTCTGACATTTTTAGAGTTTGAATTTGTGTTAATTTGTTAAATATAAAGAAGCAAGCGAATTAAAAGGTTAGTCTTTTGAACTACCATCAGATAAAGCAGATGGATTCCTAATTCAACGACCACAGCCTTATATTATAAGGTCTTACACGATCTCCGAAGGCGTTAATTCCCGTAGTCCCTACGGTATAATATTAATAAGTTAAAAATAGTATTTAAATATAAATAGAGATGCAAATTAGTAATTTTCAAGTGAAATTCATCATACCCCTAAAGGAGCGAGTTTTCTTTCATAAAAGTGATAAAAAATAATTATATATTGGTCTAATCAGGACGTATTAAGTAAAATCCATAGTTAAATAAAAGAATTCCCAGACCGCCAAATGACATTTGTATTGTAAGATCAATCAAAGGAGTACCGGTATTAATGGCCCACCCCGCAATCCACGTGATTATAATTAATAATAATCCAATTCCTATCATGAAGGACGCTTTTCTCATCGCACTTCCTTTAGGAGATTTAAGTCCGGTTGAGAAATACAAGTAAAACAGAAATAAAAAGTTATACAAGACAAATAATACAATTAAAGAAGTGATGATTGACATTATAATTGCATTACCGGGGAACTCCCTTGGAACAAGAAGTAATAAGATAGGAATAACTGCCGTACATACAAACATTGAATAAGTATGCCATGGTATTGTTTGTTTAACGTACTTTTCCATTGGAAATAAATAAAAGGAAATAGCTAAGAGAACCAATGCAAAAGTGACGAAGGAATCAGCAGGCATGGAAGCTGTAAGGCCCTCTATTCCAAAAAAGTCAAATCTTACTTGTTCAATATTATCATTAAGGATTTTAGCGATGGAAAGATTTCCACTCCATTCTAAAGAGATATCTATTAACATGTAGCTAAAAATAACCACAATTATTATAAATGTAAAACCTGTGAGCAAGAATAATTTACGAATCTGGCTTTCTTTTGAAATACTTGGAAGTCTGCTCCATAAGTGAAAGCTTGTAATGATTGCTAATGCACATACCATTAGACTTACAATGTATTGAACGGTTTTTACATCATTTATATCAAACCCATTATCAAGCCAGTAAATTGATGCAATTATCATCCAAGGCGTAATGTAAGCAATACTTACAAGAATGCCAATCATTAAAATCTTCTTTTCGCTTTCTACCATTACTTTTTCACTTAATTTAGTGTTTAACTGTTTAACTCAATAATATATTTGGAGATATCTCTTAAAATAATTTATTGTTATTAATTGTAATCAATTTATTTCTCTTAGGTCTCAATTGTAGACTCGATACTGACTAAGGAAATGCCTAATTTTAGAACAATAACAAGTGTTATGAACAGAAGGAAAAAGATTATCAATAAAAATATAATACTTGTCAATGAAATCTTCCAAGCTTTCTTTTTACTAATTCTCCCATTTGTATTTTTATGAATCCCATGACTAAATAGCCTCAGAGTTATCAATAAAAACGGAATTTCAAAAATCAAGATTAATCCAATATTTTGAATAAATTCTTTTAATAAAAATAGAATTTCAGCATAAATCGATACTATTGAACCAGAACCCACAGACGCAATATGAACCGCTGTTTGAAAGCTTTTGGCAGAAGTATTATATAAAAGGAGAAATGAAAATAATAATACAGGTAGTTGCCAGATAAGGCTTATCGATGATAAAAATGAGATATTTTTCTTGGTTAGATCAGTTCTTTCACCCTCTAATGCTTTATATACAAGATATCGATTAATTCGATTGTATAATTTAAGTGCTGCAAAACTAAACAGAAATGCTAATATAGGTCCGACTATTAAAATAACAACTACTGCTATTTTTAAGAATTCAAAAATACCAGAAGCTTTATCTTCATAATATTGAAGATGATAATCTACCATAGTTTTCATCTCAAGTAGCAATAGTAGTAAAAAGAGTGCCATTAAGCCAGAAATAAGAATTTTTATAAATTTATTAAGGAAATTTGCGTCATCTTTAAACCGGTCTTGATAATAAACATAATCTATAGTACGATTTGGACTTAAGAACGACATTTTTATGAGACTTGACTTTGACGTTATTCTCTCTCTGAAGAGGTCTTCGTGCTCTGCACGTTCATCATCATCATCATTCTCCGTAAGGGAATCGTCTGTTTTTGTTATTTGAATGAATAATATGCAAGCTAAACCAATTAAAATAAAATTAAAGATTAATAATAGGTATAACTCTGGAAAATATTCAAAAGAACCTAAATCATCATAGATTTTTTCGGCCTGTCCGATAACCATGCTAAAATAAGGTGAAGAGATGCTTGCAATTAATCCATCAGCTTTTTCTTGGCGTTGACCGGAGCCGGAGATAAGAAGTGTGTTAGATGCCTCTGTCTCAATTGTATAATCATGATGTCTTACCCCAAATCCTGGATATCCTGGATTATTTATTATGTATGCTCCATAAGCCCAAATCTCAAAACTATTTTCATCATAATGAACATGGCTTTGATAATAATCCTTGCAACTAAAGGAAAGGAACAATCCATTAGGTTTATCATTGGAGCGTAGAAATGCCATACCAGATTCTTTCCAGATTTCTTTTCTGGAACTAAAGGGTTCAGCGGTTATAGAATCATTTATATTATAGCACATAATTCGATTAAATGATGAACTACCGCCATTTAAATATGAAAAATAGTGATCACTTAAAGGTTCATATAATGAATTGTTCTGTCTCTGCTCCCAAATAAATTGGTAGTTTTTAGCTTTATCAGGATAAGTATCATTCAAGTTTGCTGCAGCAATTATTAATACTTCTTGTAATCGAGAAGAAAATGTACAATCTTCATATAAAGAGGGCATACTTAGTGGACCTAAGGTTTCGGACATAAAATCAAAAGTTGCTAAAATCTGGGGGTCTGTAAACAGATTATATGCACCTAATCTCTTCAATGAGACTGCAAATTGCATAAACTCGTCCATTGCAAAAGAATTATAACTATAACCCTCATAAGACCCTCCATCTCCAGGATTAAGTGTATAATAATATGTAAAAATAGTGTCTATTGCGGTATTTACCATAGATTTATTTTTTAATACTAAACCAGCCATCCCTAAAGCACCAGCATCAACAACACGGTGGTTATTCTCGGGATATAAGTCCATAAGCATTAGGGGACTAGCTTGATCATATAAATAATTACTGAATTTATTTCTTTCTGACTTAGTTAAATTATTATAGACCAAATCAAGCACTGTAGAATATGCTTGCACCGCATAAGCACGGCGTAGGTCTTGAGAATAATGATCTACTTTACCCATTTCATCTAGAAAATCTTTAATTTTATCAAGATATTCTATACCACCATCGATCACAAATTTTAAAGCCAATTTATATATATAATAATGATGAGTTTCAGAATCATAATCATCTGGACCCTCAATATCCCCTACTCCTGATGTATAACTATCATACCATCCTTTCCAATCCTTACCAGGGTCTTGAATTTTATTTCTCAAATTCTTTAATTCTGTTTGATTGAATAAGGTATAAGGATATTCTAAATCTTCTATGAGATCTTTATCAAATTCGAACTCACTTTTCTTTGGTTTAACTCGAATAGGTACAGAATCTCTTAAAGGATCATACTCCAGATTGGTATAATTATTAGTAGAACTAATAACAAAAGAACAATCATCTCTTATAGAAAATGTAAGTTTTAAACCAGATTTAGAATAATCCGTAATATTTTTACCATCAATTTTAACCATTTCAACGGAAAAGGGGCAATATATTGAGATTTCTGTTTTTTTCTTTTCAAAGACTTTGATACTCCCAGATATTTGAGAATTATTGGCGTATGTCGCTAATATATTAGTAATAGGATAAGAACTCGAAAAATATTTTTTATTTTTAAATTCTAAACTTTCAACATTTTGAAGGAAAAAGAATTCTAAGAGATTTGTATAAGAAGAATTCCTTCTCAGAAAAAATATTTGTCCATTAAAAGAGATTTCTGGATTTGAGAAATCAATACTCAGTTTCTCAGTATTATAGAAGAGATAATCGTTATTTCCTATTTCTTTCAGACCAGAATTTTTTGTAGTAATCTCTGGGAAGCTTTGAGATATGTCCGAATTATTTTTAGGGTATAATACTGTTCCCATAATTGGGCTTTCTGAGCCAGAATAAGTTGCTATACATGCTGATGTTTGTATATCTTCTCGTGTATCATCTTTGTGATAATGATCTGGAAAGAAATATCCTTCTTCCTCTTTAAATTCGTTGATATTTTCTAAGAAAGTGACTTTTAAAGAGATTTCATCATTAGTTATATAGCTTGGTACTGTAAATTTAAAAGAATCTTCATCAGGGAGTAGTTTTAAATCACCTCGGCTATGAAGAAACCAATCAATATTATATTTTTGGGATTTCTCGGCTAATTCATCAATGATTATGAAATAACCATCTGAATCTTCATCTGGCTTGATAAAAATGATTTGTCTGGAGAAACCACCATAAGCAGGAAATAATTGGAGTGCTAGTAATAATAATATTACGTTTCCAATTGTTAAAAAAACCATCAATATTAAAAAAAAAAGAGATCTTTTTGACATTTTATAATCTAAATTATGACATAATTATATTTATAAATTAAAATCTGGATTTAAGGATTTTATCTAGTTTCTCAGAAATGAAATGTGTGAAGACTTGGCCGCCATAGAAGTTTAAATGATCCTTATCCTTAAAAAAATCACGGTCTAAAAAAGCCTCATTACCATTTAAATCAAGATGGTTCTTATCTGAAAGCTTATCTAAAAGATCATCTGCATTCTTATATATCCTCCTCTCAAAGTAGTAGGGGCCTGAAACAACTAAATAATCAATTTTTTGATTTTCCATGAAATTAATCGCCGAAACGAATGCATCATCAACCTTTTCATCAAATGTACTGGTAAACTCATGATCACGCATAGTTTCATTTTCATCGTCATAAATAAGATATTTTGGTTTAAATCCACGCGGATGGTCAGCATAATCCTCAAAATCTTCTTTATATGGTAAATCTAAATTTAAAAAATTCGGTAAGAAAAAATAGCGATATTTGTAAATCCGTGAAAGTTTTATTGTAATCTGATCAAAAAATTCAAAAAGTGTCATTCCCTGGAAATCATTGAGATAATAGCGAGCCATAGGAGACCGCATATTCCAAGTTTCCTCTTCTGCTACATACTGACAAAAGTCATTTGGCGCTTTTAATTGCCATATTATTACATCAGGTTTAATCTTAGGGACTATTACTTTTTGGATAAAAAATGATTGAAATCTAACTGATGTACCCTTTATAGCTAAGTTATAAGATATCGTTTCATTTTTATAATATTCATCAAACTTATATGGATTAAATGCATACAAACATACTGAGTCTCCGACAGACACAACTTTTATTTTATCTTTATGTTGAGGGTCGGAAAAAAGTCTTTTACACTGATTAATTTTATAAGGAGCAAAATTTCGATTACCCCAGAGATAAGGTTCTTCTGTAAGATTATTAATTTCTAAAATCCATAGAAAGCCTTCTAAAAAAGAGAAGATCACAACCGCACAAATAAATGCTTTAATTTCAGGGTGTTTTAATACATCTCTTTTAAGTTTCATGTTTTAAATTGTATTTTATTTTATTAAAAATCTAGTTTTTTGCCTATTAAATTTTTATATATTTGAGCACCATAATAATTTAGATGGTTTGAATTATAATAAAGGCTATTGTTAACTAATTCTTCATTTCCATTTAAATCTAAAAAATTTTTTGAAGAAAGTTGATTAAATAAGTAATCAGTAGGAGGGTATAGAATTCGAGTGTCACGATGAGGATTAGTCACGATAAGATAATCAAGATCTTCATTTTCAATAAGTTCAATTGTATCAAGGAAAATATCTCCAGACTCTTTATGGAATCTCGCTGTAGAGTTTTCATCATGCAAACCTTCATTATCTCCTTCGTATTGTTCATATGCAATTACAAGACCTCTATGATATTCGTCTATAAACCATTTTAAATCAAGATATATACGGTGTTGATAAATTTTAAGCATATTTAATAGAAATAAATCAAATTTTTCCTCAAAGTTTAAACCTGTAAAATCATTTCTATGGACACTCGCCATTGGCAAATTTAAATTATCAATATCTTGCTGAATTTGATTCTCATGATCTTTAAAATCATTTGGGACATCTACTACCCATATAAGAAAATCTGGTTTAAGTTTAGTCAGAATAATATATTCAATAAGAAAAGCTTGAAATCTAATAGAACATCCACTAATTCCGAAGTTGTATGATATTGTTTTGTTATTAAAATATTCATCAAAAGTATATGGGTCGAAAGCACGTTCCGATTTTGAATCTCCAATAGCAATTACTTTAATTTTATCACGGTGTATAGGGTTTGAAAATAAATGCTTACATTGATTAATTTTAAAAGGAATATCATTTCTATTACCCCAGTGATAGGGTTCATCTAAAAAGTTATTTGTTTCTAAAATCCATAAGACACCTTCTATACAGGCGAGAATCATTAATGCTGTAAGTACTGCTTTTATCTCCGTTTTATTTTGAGTTACCCTTTTTTTATTCATTTTCTTTGTTTTTACCTAAATTTAATATAATTTTAAAAACCTTCATAAATAAATGGTTCATATCCAAGAAAGATATTAAAGAAAGTAAGAATCATAATAATCAATAGAGCATAACAAATTCCTCGAATAACCCAATGGAGGTCTGTAAATATTTCATGACGATCTAACTTATATTGAATAATCTCGACAGTTAATACAATTATACAAGCAAATAACAATATCCCAAAAAAGGAGCTCGTCCAAAAATTTAATCCTAAATCTCCTTTTATAAAATATGCACGTTCAATGATTAATAATGCCGTTTCTACATCAGGAGCTCGGAAGAAAATCCATGCAAAATTGACTAATTGAAATGTAATAAACAATCCTAACAATCCATAAATTTTCCTAGGAATTTTGTATTTATTATTATTGTTAACTTTTGTAACAAATTCTTGATGATTTCCTTTCCATCTATCAATAGCAAGTGTATTTATTCTATAAATTACTATGAAAACACCATGTAAAAATCCCCAAATAATAAATGTTAAACCTACGCCATGCCAAAATCCACTAACTACAAAAATAATCATTAGATTTAATAATAAACGAGAGAATCCCTTTCGATTACCTCCTAATGGTTTGTACATATAATCACGGAACCACTCGGATAAAGAAATATGCCATCTCCTCCAAAACTCTTGAACATTAGTAGAAAGATAAGGTTGATTGAAGTTTATCATTAATTCAATACCAAATAATCTACTTATACCTCTAGCGATATCTGAATAAGCTGAGAAATCTACAAGTATTTGTATTGTAAATAAAATAATAATAATCCTGGCTTCAGTAGTTCCAAAGTCTAGGGGGTTTTCATAAAAAGGAGCAATTTGATGGGTGATTATATCAGCTATAACAATTTTTTTAAAATAACCTAAAAGTAATAGTTGCCAAGCCCCTGAAAAATTAATATCCTTGAAACTTTTTTCACTTTCAATTTGCGCGATAATAATGGGTGATTTATCAATTGGTCCTGCTGTTAATTTTGGAAAATAAGCAACAAAAACAGCGAATGTGATAAAATTTGTTGTAGCAGGAATATCTTTCCTATACACATCAATATTATACGCTATTACTTGAAGGGTGTAAAACGATATTCCTATAGGTAATAGTATACCCAGAAGAAATGGTTGGACATTTAAACCAATGAATGAAAGGAGGTTGCTTATTTGTTCACTAAAAAAATTAAAATACTTAAATACTCCAAGATATGCAACATTACCAAGAATATTTATTGTAAGAATAAGCTTTTTTGTCTTATCATCATATTCTTTTCCTAATAAACGTCCAGTTATATAATTAAAGACTGTTGAAATAAATATAACAATTAATAGCCAAATGGCGCCGTATGCATAAATAAAATAGCATATACATAGAAGCGCAATATTTTGTTTTTTAGGCTTGCTGCTTAACGACCAATAAATAACCAGTGAAACCAAAACGACTACTATGAATAAGTAGCTAGTGAACCCAATTGGCAATGTTATTTAAAATTAATGAATTTTTAAAAATAATGGTAATTGTAAAAAATTCGTTCTTGTTTTTTTTAATTTAAACTAAAACAATAAATTTCTTATTGCAATCTCAATTTAACTAATTAAAAAAATAGAGATTTGATTGATATGAGTGATTTTAAAATAAAGACAATAGTTTTTGATCTTGGTGGTGTATATTTTACGGATGGATCGACACTAGCAAAAAAAAAAATAAGAGAAATTTTTAATATAAAAGATATTAATTCGATATTAACAGTTTTCGGAAGTGCACCAGGTACTATCGGTCATAAAATCAGATTAGGCTTAATTACAATGGAGGAATTTGAAGAGGAATGTGGTTCAATTCTAAAGATTCCAAAAATTGATATTTATCATATCAGACATTTATGGTTTGGCTCATATGTTATAAATTATAAAATGGAAGAGATTGTTAAGGAATTAAGTAAAAATTACAGGTTAATTGTCTTCAGTGGAAATGTTAGAGAAAGGATAGAATATCTTGATGAAAAATATGACTTTTTAAAATATTTTGATGATAAAGTCTTAAGTTATGATTATCAATTGAATAAATCTGATACTGAGTTTTATAAAGAACTATTAATACATTTAGATTGTCGTCCTAATGAGGCAATTATTATAGATGATGAGCGTAAAAATCTCAATAAAGCAGAGCCTTTTGGATTTAATTTGATTCATTATTATTACACTGAAAAAATGATAGAATCGCTAAAGAATTATAATATTTATCTAAATTTATAAATCTAATAAACACTTTTACATAATAATTATGCTAGGAATTAAAGATTTAAAGGAAGAGCTGGCGAAAACTAGCCATGAAATAAAGGAAATGAATGCGCATATAGGCAAAATGGCTGATAACATCCTTACTTTAAGTAGTGAAATATCAAAATCCATGAAAGAAATGACTACAGAATTACATGAAACGAATTTATCCATCCGTGATTCTTTAAAAGTTACATCTCACTCTATTCAAGCAATGAGCGATAATTTTTCTGAAGCATTGGAAAAGGCCATGGACAAAATGGCCCACATGTCGATGGAAATTAATGTAAAGGATACTCTACTTAAAAGTCTTGGACTTGATAATCTTATTCCAGATTTTCTAAAAAAGAAATGATAGTAAAAATTACGCCTATTCTAATAATTTAATCATCAATGCTTTTTGTAAATGTAGCCGATTCTCAGCCTGTTCAAAAACCATTGAATTTTTTGAGTCTAAAACTTCATCTGTTATTTCTACTCCCCGATGAGCAGGAAGGCAATGCATTATTAAAGGATTCTTCTTAGCATGGCTAATTAATTCTCTATTAACTTGATAAGGTTTAAAAATTTTTAACCTTTCCTCGGTTTCTTTTTCCTGACCCATTGAAATAAATGTGTCAGTGTAAATAAGATCAGCATTTTCTACTGCTTCTTTAGGATCTTCAGACATCTTTAACAAATGTTCCTTTTTCTCTTGTTTAATCCAATCTAAGATTTCTTTTGGAGGTCTATATTTTTTGGGTATTGCTGCGAATAAAGGTATATTTAATTTAAGACACCCAATAATTAAGGAATTACATACATTACTCCCGTCTCCGATCCATGAGACTTGAATATCAGTGATCCCTCCACATTTTTCTCTTATTGTCATTAAGTCTGATAAGCCTTGACAAGGATGGTAAAGATCTGATAAACCATTTATTAATGGGATGCTTGACGCATTTTTTATTGATTCAAGAGTTTCATGCCCATAAACTCTTGCCATAATTATATCCGCATAACTATTCATACACTTTATCTCATCACTTAAGGCGCCAAGGTGCAAATTAGTAGTCCTCCAGTCTACATAAATAGCATTTCCACCAAGCTGATATATTCCACTTTCAAACGAGATTCTTGTTCTAGTTGAGGTTTTTTGAAATAATAGAATTAATATTTTACCTTTTAATCGGGAGTTATAATTATTAGGATTCTGTTTAATGTCATCTGCCAAGTCTAATAGAGATAAAATCTCCTTTTCGGTTAAATCCTTAATCGTTAGTAAGTTCTTCATAGAAAATATTAGAAAAAATTATTTTATATACAGTATTTTTAATTATAACTATAAATAATTTAAGATATAATATTATATCTATCACTATTAGGATTTGGGTTTGATGTATAGAATAAGGTGAGATATATGATTAAAACGAGAATAACCGAGGAATTTGGAATAAAATACCCAATAATTCAAGCTCCGATGGGGCCTTTCTATACAACTGAGTTATGCGTTGCGGTATCAGAAGCTGGGGGCTTAGGAACAATAAGTCATACAAATTTACAAGGAACGAATTCTGTTAAAGTGATGAAAGAGAATTTTGATTATGTAATTGAACATACGGATAAACCATTTGGATTTAATATTCGTACTGCTCGGATGCAACCTGATGCTAATTCAATGATTAGAAGTGTTGCTCGATGGATTGAAAAAGACCCAAAACTGCGAGAACAATGTATTTTTGGATTAACATCCGCAGGGTCTCCTAGAATGGCAATAAATATTTGGCAAAAAAAAGCTCCTAATTTAAAGCATTTTCATGTTGCTCCAGCTATGTGGTTGGCGAGAAAAGTCGTAGATACAGGATGTAACGGACTTGTAATTACAGGGATCGAGGGTGGTGGTCATCAGAGTTATGAACAGATTACTACAATGATTTTATTACAACAGGCTGTTAGAGAATTTCCAGATTTGCCTCTCGTAGCAAGTGGTGGTTTTGCATCTCCTGAAGGTGTTGCTATGGCAATAGTAGGAGGTGCAGATGCAGTTGCTATGGGGACACGATTTATCGGAACAAAGCAGTGCGAATTTCACCAAAATTTTAAAACATTAATTTATCCTGCTACTGCTAAAGATACAATAATGTGCACAGGTGTGTTTGGTCCCGTGAGGGTCTTGAAAAACAAATATTCTCTTAGTCATAATAGAGTTTTAACAAAGGAGGAGAAAAAAACCCAAGAAAACGGTTTTGGGATAGAAGAATTAAACGAAGAGATAGCAATTCATGAGCTTATTTATAGAGGAGATGTAGATAATGGAGTAATACTAGTAGGACAATCTATTGGATTAATAGATTCAGAAGAGGATGTAGACGATATAATTTCAACTTATTCTAGTCAAGCTGAAGAGCTTTTAAAGAAAGCAGTTTCTAAAATTCAGTAAATCAATCCAGGATTTATTGATTTTTTTACCTTAATTTTTGCCTTAATTCTTCTTGTTGGTTGTACTCTTTTTTCCAACCTTTAAACATGACGAGCATAATCACAATACAGATAAGGTAAACCAAAGTAACCATTATCCAAATGGACATCTCATCGCTATTTTCGGCCGTAAAAGCCTTATATATAAAAAATATACTCAAGAGAGATAATAATTGAACCCGTCGCTGTATGATATTCATTTCTTGTCCTTTCTTGTATTATACTATTTTAATAATTGTTTGCTTAATAATAAATAATATATTTTCTAAAATTAAAAATATAATAAAGAAATAAAAAATTACATTTTAAAAAATGTCTAATAAAGAGCCGCCCTATTGTTATATCTGTGAAAAAGAAACTCCTGTTGATAGACTTCACTATTGCTTATGTAATATTGCTGTTTGTGATAAGTGTGTCAATTCTGTAAAAAAAAATAATGAAACATGGATTTGCCCTAAATGTAAAGGCGAAAACAATGTTGAAAAGAGCATGTTATTTCGGATGAGTTAAATTGGATATTTAACTTATTCATATTTCTAAACCTTAAAAAAAAATGCTTTAAGCCAATGATGAAAACATAAAGATGATTTAAGATAAAAAATGATAAAATCTAGAGGAAGTCTGAGGCTTATAATAAATAATAATTAAAAAGGTTGAAAATTTTTAATATTTAAATAAGATTTTGACAATAAGGTTGTATAATAATTTGTCCGCAAAGTTAATATCAAAAGTCTTAGAGATAAATAATTGTAATAAGGATACATTTTTAGAAGTTATTTATAATTCAACTAAGTTTTGGGAAATTGTCAGCCCTGCCGAAGAAATTAAAGCAGATTTCATTTCGCCAAATGTTTTACATACGATTATAAAAGATAAAATACCAGTTATAAATTTTACTATAGAATGGGATGGAGAATTAGTTTTTATAGATAAGGGTGATGAGGAAGGCAAAGGGAGGCTTATTGAATTCAATGTCAGAAATAATAAGGATATTAAAAAGTTAGAGGGTAACTTGAGAATTAAGCAAATTGGCGCTAATCGAATAAAAGTAGGGATATTTATTTCTATTTTCATTTTAAATAATGATTTTTTAAATTTAATTGGAAAGAATGTTGCAGAATTTACTTTAAGAACAAAAATTACAGAAATATTAAGAAATTTAGAGAAATATTGCAAATCTAATGAACTAAAAAACTTACTATAGTCTAAATTATCAACCTTACTATTTAATTTTTAAAAAAATATGTAAAAAATTATGAGCCCACAGAAAAAAAAGAAATATAAAAATGAAGAAGTAGCAAAAGCGAAAGTAATTTTAATTTCCTTTCCTAAATGTGGACGAACTTGGGTAAGGTCTTTGATAGGTAAAGCTATTTGTGAAAAATTTAATTATTCCGATAAGCTTGCGTTAAAAACATTTAAAATTACTAAAGATGCGGGATTACTTCCAACAGAGGTAACACATGATTATTCATCAATCCAGAATGGTTTAAAGTATAATAAGCAACCAACTAAAAAAAACGCTTATAAAGATAAAAAGGTAATATTCCTAATTCGAAATATTAAAGACGTCTTAGTTTCTTGTTACTTTCAAGCTACTAAAAGAGTGAATAAATTTGATGGAAATATTTCGGAATTCATTCGAGATGAGAGATATGGTGCGAAAAAAATCATAACATTTTTTAATATATGGTATAACAACAGAACAGTTCCTAAAGAATTTCTACTTATAAGATATGAGGATTTATATAAAGATCCTAAAGAAGCTCTAATTAAGTCCCTTAAATTAATAGGGTTAGAAGATTTTGAAGATGAAATTCTAAATAAAGCGATAAACTTCTCCAGTTTTAATAGTATGAAGCAAAAGGAAAGAGAGAATTACTTTAAAGAAAAGAGAATGAGGGCTATGGATGATGACGATGATGATAGCTTTAAAGTTCGGAAAGGTAAAATTAAAGGTTATAATGAATACTTAAACGATAAAGATATTGCGTATATTGATCAAGTTATAAATGAAATGGGAGATCCATTTGAAACAGAAAAATATGGTTAAAATAAGTTTTTTGCCATTAATATAACTTTAAAATAAAAATTATTAAGGAAGAAAATACATATACAAATTGAATAGATGAAATAAAGTTACACCACTTATCAGTTGAGGATTAAAAATGAATATATGGATATTAGATAGTGAAAGTGGCGTGACACTTTTGTACAAGGCCTATATGGATTTTTCGGTAAATGAGGACCTTGTATCTGGTTTACTGACTGCTTTAAATCAATTTACTATTGTTGAATTCAAACAGCCAATCGAATCAATAGATATGGGCGGACTTAGATGGGTATATTTAGCCGATCGCGAGAGATATCTTCTATTTATTGCGGCAGCCACCAAAGATGTAAAAGCCGAAATGTTAAGAGCAAGATTGAATGTAATTAAAGAATCATTTACTCAGACGTATATTTTGCCAAATCCTAACTGGAGAGATAGTTGGAACGGAGATATTACTATTTTTAGACCATTTAAGCAGATAATTGACGAGTATTATACTCAATGGCTCGCAGCAGAAAATATTACTAATATTGCTGAATTTTTTGATATTCTCGGTATTTTTCAGCAATTATTTAATCTTGTACAAAATGTAATTGAGTTACATGTTGATGGTGATGTAAAGGAAAAAATTTACCAACGTATTGAAAATTTGTTTGAAGATTTTTTAAATGGGCCATTAGTAAAAGATAATCCTGAATTGGGTCATATTTCTTTTGATAGAACATCTGGAATAAATATAATAAGTATAAATCCCAATAATTGCGATTTTTTGGTTGTTGAACAACAATTAATAAGTTTGCTTAAGATCTATGTAGATTTAATTAAAAAGCAAATTGGACATATAACGGCCTTAAAATATTTTATAGATGAAAATATTTTCGATTATATTTTTAATAATATGACATTATTGATGGAATTGAATTTAGATAAATTTTTCTTACAGTTATTTATATTTAAATAGTCTTTTCATTTCTTAGATTAAAAATGTTTTAAAGATTAGCTCTTGGGAATATTTGAACAAAATAATTATCCCAATTATTTGAGATCTTTATAAATTTCATTCATTTCTTTTTAAAATCAAAAAAACATAATTAAGTTAGATTTATAAGAAGTTTATTATTTTACTTTAATAAGTAAATATATAGATTTCTTTTTGAAAGTTAATGGATATACTACTTCTAATTACATTATTCATCATTTTCGCGCTAATAATAATAAGCTATTCGATAAAAGATCTCGATTTCGTTGCTATATCCTTTTTATTTTGCTTTTTAGCCGCAACAATTACTGGTTTAGTAAAAGGTCTCGGTTTAGATGTTTTTATTTCTTATATCGAATTCGAGGCAATCATTATAATTTTAAGTATGAGTATTATTACAAAAATAGCACAAGACTCAAATATCTTGGAATATCTAGCTGTAAAGCTTTTCCAAATTTCTAAAGGAGATCAAAGGGTATTTTTTTACTTATTATGTTTAATTACAACATTATTAGCATCAGTTATTAGTGATATTGTAGTCGTTTTGATGTTAGCTCCAATAGTTATTCGATTATGTCGTTTTCTAAAAATTCGTGCAGGTACCTACTTATTAGGCATGACTATATGTATAAATATTGGCTCGATAATAACTCCATTCTCAAGTGGAGAAAATATTATTATATCTACTGCATTTAATTTAAATACCTTATTTTTCATTCAATATTTTTGGATTTTTTCATTTGGTTTGTTATTTCTTACAATTTTCTTAATAGATAGATTTATTCTTAGTAAAGAGCCAAAAATAGATCTTCAACAAAAAACATTTGTTTTGGACTTAATTGATGCAGATGTAATGATCAAAAACAAAAAAATGTTTTATATAAATAGTATAGCTATAATTATTACCATTGTTTTGTTTGTAATCTTACCTCTGCTTTATCTAACTGCCGCTATATCAGCTATGATCCTTGTCCTCATTAATAGAAAATATACAAAAAAGCAGATGAAAGAACTCCTAAGAGATATTGAATGGGAAATAATATTCTTCTTTATTGCGCTTTATGTGGTGATTGGATGCCTTCTTGAAGCCGGTTTTAAAGAAATCTTTGAAGGCATTGCTTTTGAGAAGATGAATACAATTGTCGTTGTTATTTTCGTTCTTTTAATTGTGAGCTTTATTTCTGGTGTCGTGGCTAATACACCTACAGCTCTCGTTTTTATTCCAATAATAGATACTCTCATTGTCACTTTTGGTTTTCCAGCAATCCCACTCTTATTTGCATTCATAATTGGAATCAATTTAGGTGGAAATATAATTCCTCAAGGTGCAGCCTGTGATATAATGACATTAAAAATTGCTGAAGAAGCTGGTGTTGAAAATTTGAATTATAAACGACTCTTTAAAATGGGTTTTCTTTTTGCTATGATTCACATAGTAGTTGCGATGGGATATTTATTTATTCTTGTTCTAATTTTTGGATAAGGAGTTTCATGGAAAGAGAGAATTTACTTATTTAACTTATCTAAGATCGTTTATTGATACTCTTTCCATCGTTGTTCCAGATTCGGATCTTGTAAAGTTTCCATTATATATCTTGAGAGCTCTTCTCCAGTTCCACCCGTCGATCGCCCCGTAAGTACTACATTCTTTTCAAAAATACCACAGATATCTAAAGCCATTTCAAACTTTCTATCCCTTTCTTGATAACCTATATAATTTTAATAAGAAGGAGATTAAAGACAAGGGATTTATTTATCGTAAACTTGGAGAAGGCCTAAATTAACCTATTTTACTCTATTTTTATATCATATCAATAAAAAAGGATAAAAAAGAAAAGAATAATTACCAGATACCTTGTATTATCATTGCGTCTGCTACTTTTTTGAACCCCGCGATGTTGGCTCCCATTACATAATTTCCTGGCTTACCGTATTCTTTGGATGCCACATAAGCTGCTTTATGAATATTAATCATAATGTTGTGAAGCTTTTGATCAACTTTTTCTCTAGACCATGATAATCTCATGGAGTTTTGAACCATTTCCAACCCAGAGGTGGCTACGCCTCCTGCATTGGCTGCTTTTCCAGGACCAAATGATACTCCTGCTTCAAGGAAAATATTTGTGCCCTCTAAAGTCGTTGGCATGTTTGCTCCTTCAGAGACGGCAATAACACCATTATCAACTAGATTTTGAGCATCAGTATCATCGATTTCATTTTGGGTTGCTGATGGGAAAGCGATATCACACTTAATATCCCATGGTCTTTTATTAGGTCGGTATTCCACATTGAATTCTTCGGCATATTCTTTGATTCTTCCACGTCTGACTTGTTTTAAATTTAAGAAAAAATCATACTTTTTTCCAGGCGTAATTCCGTCAGGATCGTAGATTGAACCATTTGAGTCAGATAAAGTAACAACTTTTCCACCCAATTGATTGATTTTCTCTACGGCATATTGGGCAACATTTCCAGAACCAGATACAGTACAGATCTTACCTTTGATATCTTCACCTCGTACTTTTAGCATTTCTTGAGCGAAATAAGCTGCACCATAACCAGTTGCCTCTGGTCTGATTAGTGACCCTCCATATTCAAGATGCTTTCCAGTTAAGACATTATCAGGACTATTTACAATCTTTTTATAGGTACCGTACATATAACCGATTTCACGACCCCCTACACCAATATCTCCAGCAGGTATATCAATATAAGGACCAATGTAGCGAAATAGTTCTAACATAAAAGATTGACAAAATCTCATTATTTCATTATCAGATTTACCTTTTGGGTCAAAATCAGCACCTCCTTTACCACCACCCATAGGTAATCCAGTGAGAGAGTTCTTGAAAATTTGTTCAAATCCTAAGAATTTAATAATACCTATGTATACTGTTGGGTGAAATCGAAGTCCACCTTTATATGGTCCAATAGCAGAGTTAAATTGTATTCTCATTCCTCGATTAACTTGGATTTCACCGTTATCATCCATCCAGGATACTCGAAAAAGTACTTGTCGTTCGGGTTCGGTTATTCTTTCGAGTATTTTATCTTTTTGATAAATAGGATGCTTATCTAAGAGTGGAATTAATGATTCTAATACTTCTTTTACAGCTTGGTGAAATTCTTTTTGACCGGGATTTTTCGCAACCATATGGTCATATACTTTACTTACATATTCAGACATTATTTTAACCTTCAATTACTTTTTTTTGATTAAGTTTATAATCTTAATTTTAAACAATGTTTAATAATATAAGAATTTTTCGTGAATATAATCAATATAACTAATTTAATCTAACAAATATTTTAAAAAGATTGAGATAAAATGAAGAATGTTCATCTGTTATTCATTTTTATTATCTTATTAAATACTAATATTGCTTTTACCAACAAAATGGCCTAAGTCGCAGAAAATTTTAATCGAAATAAAAAAAAATAGCTAACATTGAGCGGATATGGGTACGGTGTTTTACCGCTTCTCATGCGTCTCATTGAGGTTTGTAAACGAATATATATATAGTCTTTATGCATTATTTTGATATAAATAGAAAGTGAAGGGAATTTAAAAAAATGCCATCTTTTATAATACTCCAAATAATTAAAAAAAAAGAAAAATTTTAAGATTAAAAATCAAGAAGTTTTTCAGCTTCTTCTTTATCGCAATCCATTATAAATGGGATTCCCGTTATTTCTTCAGCTCCATGTGTTAATGAAGCGATATCATCTCTGTTAATATATTCTAATGCAAATTTTCTTGCTCCGCACATCAATTGTTTAAGTCCTTGCTCAAGTCTAGTCATATAAGTATATAATCCAATTGCTCCTATAGGTATTGAGTCGAATTTATCTCCAAATTTAAGCCGAAGTTCAGGGGCTGTTATAAAGATTTCTTCTTTTGTTCTTCCAAAACGCGAAATATATACATGTATTTCACCAGCATCTATACTTTTGCCTATAGTTTTACCGACCATTGCTGCCGCTAGTGGAGCTCTAGCCATACCTACTAGTTTAAAATAGGGTGCGCCTAATGCTAAACCCTTAAAAATCTGATCTTCCATAGAAATACCACTAGCAATTGCAATATCAGGAATATATTTTCCCTTCTTTGATAATCTATCAAGGTATTGATGAAGAAGTGACCAAAGCTCAAAACGGGGCACACCCCATTCGTTCATCATCCTCCATGGACTCATTCCTGTTCCGCCTCCTGCGGCATCTACAGTTAACAAGTCAATCTTAGCCTCAGACGCACATTTTACTGTAAGAGCCAAATCTTTAGGTCTATATGCTCCTGTTTTTAAAAAAATATATTTCGCTCCCAAAGATCTTAATTCTTCTACTCTTTTATAAAAACTCTCCTCACTTACCATGCCTAACCTTGAATGGCGCTCAAATTCATTAAAAACATGGTTTTCAAATGCTCTTATAACTGTTGGATCATAAGGATCTGGTAGTACTATATATCCCCTATCTTTAAGCGTTTGGGCGCGTTTTAAAGTTTTTAATTTTACCTCTCCACCAATATTTTTAGCTCCTTGCCCCCATTTAAGTTCTACTATTTCAACCCCTAATTTATCTAATGCATATTCCTGAACACCAAGTTTTGTATCCTCCACATTTGCTTGAACAACAATGCCGCCATAACCGTCCTGCTGCCATTCTTTATAGAGTTTAATTCTATTTTCAAGATCTTCGGAATACACAATCTTTCCGTTTTCTATTTTTGAATTAGGATCCATACCACACACATTTTCACCAATTGTAACAATTATTCCTGAAAGTGCTGCTCCAATTGCAAGTCCTTCCCAATTATTTTTCGCTACAGATGTTGAACCAAGTCCGGGAAGAATAATAGGAAGCTTTACCTTTATTTTTTTATCATGTCCGATTTTAGTCTCTAAATTCACTTTCGTGAACAGAGCTTTATCAGAATCTGCTTCAATACCGTAAGCTCCTCTACATGAGCCTAGTATTGTAAACTGAGAGAAGTTCACAGGATAACTTTTTTCTGCTGCTGTTGTTATTATACCAAATGGTTTTGGGTACATTACTTCTGAACCCCTGTATGCTGATTTTCCAACTTCACACATGCCGATACAGCCATCTATACAAGTAACACACATTCCACTTGAGGGCACAATTGAACCCTCAGTTCTATTCTTCGACAGAGTCGCTGCCGAAGCATTTATTTTTTGTTCTACCATTTTTCATAACTCCTTTTTTTCGTTTATTTTTTGATTATTTGAAGTATTTACACATGTTCCACATTCTCCTTTTAATCCCATCCAACATGTGTAATTATCATAAAGATCCAAGCACGTAGGCTGGAGTACATTATAACAACTATTGCATAACACACTTTCTGGATGGGAACCCTCACATCTTAGTGTGCATGCTGGGCAAATATACATACAACCACCACATCTTCGACAATCCTCCGAGTTTTTGTCAAAGGGAGTGGTTATTTTTAGCTTATTTCCTCTATTAACAAATCCAATAGCCTTTGCCATCATCTGTTCTTCACACATCCTGACACATAAACCACAGTATATACAATTTTCCCCTTTAGATTTAAACCTGACCTGTTTCAATCCCATTTTTGATGCGAGATCTTGTAATACCTTAGAAGTTGGACATTGTGCAATTAAGAGCTCAAGTATCATTTTTCTTGCTTTGATAACCTTTTTACTCGCAGTTCGAATAAAAAGACCTTCTTGAACAGGATAAGTACACGAGGACACCAGTTTGGTATTTTTATCTTTTCCTATTTCAACAATACATAGGCGACAGCCACCCCACGTTGAAAGACT
>Ga0114925_10000281_pt1 | contig 21253 bp, 30 predicted proteins | sample SumtaG_2_FD_87287 | JGI IMG/M metagenome (GOLD analysis project Ga0114925, IMG submission 87287) | Deep subsurface microbial communities from Indian Ocean to uncover new lineages of life (NeLLi) - Sumatra_00607 metaG | ecosystem: Environmental > Aquatic > Marine > Oceanic > Sediment | place... | reverse complement strand
GTTTGTATAGTCATATGATAGTCTTGAAACATCAATTAATACAGATATTTACATTACAAGACTATACAAACTATACAAACTATCAATGATAGTACAAAATCAATGATTTCTATAGGATCCTGTTTTTGGTCTTACAATTTCATTTGATTCGTACATTCTGGTTAGAACATTATATAAATTATCTGATTCTTTAGACTTAAATTTAATTCCTAATAATTTTCTAATTTCTGATACTGAACATGTTTTATCTCCAAGCACGTTAATTATTTCTGATTGTTGTGTTACAGTTTTTGGTTGAACATAATCACCAATAATTGTCCATTCGCATGTATCATTATTAAAATCGACTGATAATGTTTCTTCTTCAACATCTCTTCCAGTTATTTTTAATGTTCCACTGTTTAGAGTTCGACCACGTTCAAGTATTATCGTTGTATCTGATGCGGCCATTAATCCTGTTGTTCCACTTACTTTTTCAAAAATATCATTACCATCATTAGAACTGGATTTTCTACTATGATGTAGTACAACAATAGAGATTCCAAATTTATCAGCTATTTCTTTTATTTTTGAAATTGTTTCGTAGTCATGTTTATATAGATTTTTTCCAGTTTTTTCTGGTTGTATTTTTGCCAGTGTATCTATTATTACAAATTTAATATCTTGGTGTTTACTGAGACAATAATTTAGATGTTCAATACAGCCATTTCCTATTTTTTCCCATTTAGTCATATAATAGAAATTTTTTGGAGGTTTTGTATATCCTAATTTTTGTATTCTATCACGCAATCGTCTTTCAGTATCTTCTAAAGCTAAATATAATACACTGTGTTCATTAACGTCAATATCAAATACCGATGTTCCAGAACTAATACCTAATGCCATTTCAAGAACCATCCAACTTTTTCCAATTTTAGAAGCGCCACATAATATAGTTAATCCTTCAGGAATTAATGTGTTTATTAACCATTCCATCGGTTTCAATTCCTTTTCGAATAGATATTCACATGTATTTAAATCGTCAAATTTTTTATCTAGAACTATTTCTTCTTTTAATTCAGTTTCTTGTAAAGCCCTATCTATAGTTGAATTTATATAATCTTCTCTTGTCCATTTATCATCATATAATTTTGATTCTTTTATTATATTTAATATTTGTTCCTTATCTCTTGTACTTTCTGCTATTATACACGTCAATGCATAATCTGCTTCGGATTCAGATGTGTAGCTTTCAGTGTATCCATTAAATAGCTTTACAAATTGATTGTTTTTTTTGAGGATTTTTAGTAATTTATCATTTTTCTTATTGTCAATTTTAATTTTATTAATTTCATCAATAAAATAATTAACATCACTTTCTTTAATTGTTTTAATTTGTTTATTATTTTCAATTAAACGAATGGAATGAGATTCCATTAAGGAATCTTCAGTTCCTTCGATTATATTTCCTGTTAGTGCAAAATAATGGTCATTATTATATATTTCATAATTTCCAATGTTCTTACCTGTAAATATATCCATATCACATTTAACTATTATATGTATACCTTTCCCACTTTGAGATATTTCTGTGTACGAATTATAATATCTTACCCAATATTTTGCCCAATCAGCGATTCCATATTTATTATCTATACAATTATCTAAATCTATGAAAACTAACTTGTCTTTTTCTTGAATACTGAACCCAATTCCATCAAAATTATTATTGTTGTCTAACATTGATACGACATTTGAATAATTTGTGCAATTTTCTATTTTTGTTGCGTCTATTTTAATTTCATAGTTTTGAATATTTTTAGGAACTTTCTTATCTTTTTTAGTTGGGTCTTCGTTAGGCTCAAGTTTCCATACTAACCAATTATCTAAATTTTTCAATTCTTGTGGAATGTTATTTAATTTTGTTTTTATCATTATTATTTTCCTTTTTTGTTAATTTTCCTTTTTAAAATAGAAATGGAGAGGAAAGGAAAATTTAAACCTCCCCATTTCAAGACCAACCTAGCTATGATTGGTCACATTAATTTGTTTTCTCTATAATTTATTTTAATTTTTTTCATTTCACCTAAATTAAATTTACAAATCGCATCAAACTCATCTTTTGCATATCCTATAAAATTTTCATTATATTCACATGCTTTAAATCCATCAAATGTGTCATCCCAATAGATTCCATTTTGTGATCTTCCAAATTCTTCATATTCTATTAATTCGATTGAATATATTTCAATTATGTCAAAAAGATCTTTTTCAGACTTCATATCTTCTTTTTTGTAAATAAATACACCAACCAAGGGTTTTAAAACTGGTATAATTTGAATGACATTATATTTTGACCCATCGATTGTATTTTTATATTTTTCCATTTTCTTACTCCGTTTTATCTAATTTCTCTCTGATAGATTTTCTTATAGTTTTTGAAATATTTGATTCCGAATTACATTGACGATATAATTCGAAAAAATCATTTATATTCATTAAAATTTCATCTGTTTTTTGTTTAGCACTTGCACTTCGAATTAAGTTGAATCCTGCAAAAATATCTTCAATAAAAGAATTTCCTTCATGAATTTCATCTTTCATTTTACATTTCCTCTAGTTTTTTACTGATCATTTTCTTACAAATATGACCATCTATCAATTCTCGTATTAATTCAGCAATTGAAATTTTATGATTATTTGATTTATCATTTAAAAAATTAAATTGATCATTTGTAAGATGAAATTGAAACAGTTTTGGATATTTTGATTTTCTCATTTTGATTCTCCATTTTATGATTATAATTATCCTTCTTTATATTATGTTCCCAGTGTTCCAAAAGAAGTTTATATTTCTTCTATAACACTATATTTCTATCAAATTTTTCCATATCTTCCATTAGAATACTTATTTTTTTTAGTTTATCGTCATTACCTTTTGATTCTTTTAAAAGTTTTGAATAATATTCCGCCATGTCTCTTTTTATATCACCAATATTAGCCTTTAATTCTATTTTATTCATTTTTAAATCTCCTTATTTATTTTTTCTAATTGTTCAATTAAATTTACTTTTTCTACATTCTTCTTATAGAATTCAACAAGATTTCTTATAGAAACATTTTTACCATCAATTTGAATCTCATAATTTTCTATTTGGTATAGATTTTCTTTTACAATTTTCATTTTTTAAATCTCCTTTCTAGGGAATTCAATTCCATCACATAATTCATCTATTGGATCCCTCCCTAATAAAATCCTATTACAAAATCTATTAATTGACAGCCTTATGAGAGATGTTATATCAACATCTGTTAATTTCGAAATCTCAACTATGGAATTGTATTGTTTTTCTGTCAAATTCAGTAGAACAGCTTTTGCATATCGTTTACTTTTTGCCATTTTTTCTCTCCTTGTTCTATTTATATATATTATTCCTTCTTTATATATATGTTAAGATCAACTATAAAATGAACTCACTCTATTTTATGTGTTTCCAAGTTTTTCTTCTTTTAACATCGGATATTGTTGTTCGATGAACTCCAAATATAAATCCCATTTCTGTATGAGTTAAAATTCCTTCATTGTATAATTCTCTGATAATTGGAATATCTATTTCTGTTAATATATGATTTGGGTGTTTCTCTCCTTTCATTCTCTCAGAAATCATTTTCTTTGTTTCGTCTGATACAACTTTTCCTAGTAATTTATCACTCATTAATTGTTTTGATTTTTCTGAATGTTCCTTTCCATACATTGGATTTTTTTCTCCAGAATTATGTAGACTTAGATGTTCAGAATTATTCATTAATTTGAAATTATTTAAATTATTATTTAATTGATCAAAATCTAGATGATGAACAACATATCCTTTAGGAATTTCCCCAACGAAATTTTCAAATAACAAAATATGGAGAAATTCGTGTTTCGTTTTTCCATTTTTAGATAATTTTATATACAAATAACCATCATTTTTATCTTGTTTTAAAATTTTTCCGTTAATTTTATTTTGTTTGAAACTTTTAATCCTACCGAGATTACTAATCTGATAATCTCCATTATATTCTTCTATATTTTTAAATATTTCTCCATCTAAAAATAAATCTTTTCTATTTTCCCAATTTTCCATTATTTATCTCCAAATTTAATAGTTAAATTTAACAATTATAAAATATATCTATATTTTTATACGCAAAATTATTGGCAAATATTTCCTCTGGGTTATTCTTCCAGTAACTATAAAGTTCATCATAATTTTTGAATTTATTTTGTTTTTCTACTCTTTCTCTCAGAAAATTATCATAGAAAAAATCATATTGATTGGTTGATCCATCAGATTTCAAATATTTATTATTGAAAGAAATAAAATGTCCTATCTCATGAAGTAAAACTGTTATTATTTTTTCAACAACATTATCTGATTCTTCACAATTATTCATGATAATATAAATGTAAGCCAGACAATCATCTTCTTTTATTTTAAAACATCCACATGTATTTTCAACTTCATCTGAATAATTATAAATAAATTTTATATTCAGTTGTGTAGAATATTTTCTTATTCTATTTTTCAAGAATTTTTTAATCGTCGATTTGAATTTTTCTGTATTATATTTTTTGTCATCTATAATTGTATCATCAAATGATATGAATAGTTTTCTCATAATTTATTCCTCCAAAAAATTAATTATTAATATATGGAGTTACCTCACATATATCTATTTATATATCCTTTTATAGTTTGTTACCGTAGGTGCAATATTCAAATATATAAAAATATATATTTTTCCAAATATTCCATTTTTTTAGAGTGAGTTCATAAAAAAAGATGAAAATATCACTAAAAAGTTACTATTAATTGACGTTTTTCTATAAATAATTATGATCCCAGTGCCATTTTGTTTAAAATGGGGTCGGATCTTTCATTAGGATTTCGTTCGACTGGGAACAAAATATAAAAGTTTTAAAAAGTTAATTAAAAAAAGAAAAGGACTAAGAATTAAGAATCGGAGATTAGGAGTTGAACGAAGTTCAACGACGATTAAAGAAGAATAACAGTGAACGAAGTGAACGAAATAACCAATAGAAGAAGGAATAAGAATTAGAAAGAAAAAGAAATATAAGAAGATTTACAATTGAATACTAGATTTGTTGTTCTTTAGATGGTACGTTTTTTAAAAAAATTTGAATTTAAATCGAGGAATTTATGGCAATTTATTTAAATGGAGAAAAAAAATATTTAGAGAAAATGATTTATAGAGAAAGAAATAAAAAAATTGATATTAAAAGAGGAATGATTAATAAAATAGAAATTAAATTATTTGGAAGTATTATAAAAGATGATTATCTTTTATTAGAAATTAAGAAGAAATTTGGAAAAAAATTTTATAATTATAATGCTGGAATTAGATATTTAAAATATTTATATTTTACAAGTTATAAAAATAATTGAAATATAATTAGAATATAAGATAAAATTCAAAGATGCTTATAACTTGTATAATTATTTAAAATAATAAGAAATATTCAAATTAATATTAGTTAATCGCCTTCGGCTTTTTAAATGTCTTAATTGCAGTCGTTGACTACGTCAACTCCTTACGGTTAGCACAAGTATAAAATTGAAATAAAATAGAAGTTAATATTCAATGTGGTTTTTTCTAAAATTCAATGCGGAAGATTCATTTCTGTTTTTTTATCTAAAAAAATATCTGAAAATCAAAAATATTAATAAATTATATAAATAACTATTAAGTAGGTTTTTAATTGTATTCCGCGCCGGTTTTTTCGAATTTTAATATTATGGGAACAAAATAATAAAAGATATCAATATCTTAGAAATAAAAAATGAAGGAAAAACAAAAAAATGATTGATATAATGAATTTAATTCCTATCCCAAATTTTGAGAATAATGTTGTCGATAGTTCTGGAAATGTCTATAATATAAAAAACGATAGGAAACTCACTCCATATAAAGATAAAAATGGCAAAATTTATGTTAAACTTCACAATAAAAATGGGATAAAACGAGTGTACGTTGATGAATTTATTGATACAAAAAAAACTGATCAAAAATTTCCAGATAATATAGTTGATAATGATATAGAATCAATAGAAGAAAATGAGCATTACTTGGTTGATGATTCATTTGATAATAATTTACATATATCTTTTAAACATTCATTGGAATGCGATAAACCATTCCAAGATATAGAAATATTCAGCAATGATCAAAAAACTGAAGAAATTATAAATCCAAATATTGAGGAACTATTAAAATTAAGCAATAAAGAAAAAATAGAATTTGATAATAATGATATTGAAGATCTAACATTTGAAGAACTTATTAAAAATGAGAAAGTTAAACATTCCGTAAGAAAACAAAATAAACATTATTCTTCATACAATAAAAATTTTAAAAAACCCGGAATAGAACAATTAAAGAAAAATATAATTAAAAGTTTCGATAGATATGATTTTGAAAAGATATTAAAATTCGATGGATATGTTATCAATATTTACGGACAGATAAAGAAATTTGATAGAAATAAATTAACAAATATTTCTTACGATAAATCAAATGATTCATACGCAATTGTTTGTTTATTTAGAAAAGGTTGTAAAATTAAATGTTCAGTTCCAGACATAGTAATTGAAACTTTTATTCCACATTTGGTTGGAAAAAATTATAAATTTTTTTACATCGATAAAAACAAAAATAACAATTTTTTAGGAAATTTAAGAATAATATGAAATATAAAAGAGGATAGAGATGATCACTCGATAAGAAGACTCTTCAACTTCTTCCTCTTTTTTTATATTGAAGATTAATGGAATCTCATTCCATTCGATTAAACTTAAGAAGGAGTTTAAAAAAATGCAAGAAATATGGAAAGAAATTGAAGGTTTTGATGGAGATTATCAGATATCAAATTTTGGAAAGATAAAATCATTAAAATTTAATAAAGAGAAAATATTATCACAAGTTAAAGATGGTCATAGATATTTACACATCAATTTATATAAAAATGGAAATAAAAAACCAAAATATATCCATGATTTAATGTTTGAATCTTTTAATAATTATAAATTAGAAAAAAATGAAGTTGTTCACCATATAGATAAAAATCCAGAAAATAATGATTTAGATAATTTCAAATTAATGATAAATTCTGAACATATGAGTTTACATAAATCTGGAAAAAATAGTCCAATGTTTGAAAAACACCATTCAGAAAAAACTCTTGAAATAATGAGAGAGAAAAAGATTGGAGAAAATAATCCATCAACAACATTAAAAAACGGTGAAGTTTGGTTAATTAAAAAGATATTGAATCCTAATCTATATAAAAGTAAAAAAATAACACAAAATTTTATCGGGAAAATGTTTAATGTTAATCGAAGAACAATCTCGGCTATAAAAACTGGAAGATTTTGGAGTCATATATGATCAATATATCAAATATAAGGAATAAAAAACGATGGAAAAATATTTAATTAAAGGTGGTGAAAAGATATAATGCCAAGCACATCGAGTTGGATTTTAAATGATGTTTTAACCGTCGATTTGACGGATTCCACTTCGCGTGAAGTTGGAAAAGTATATATAGCCGGTTTCAATGATGTGGCCGGACAGAAATTAATGAGTGGGTCGTTTCCCGTTGTTATTGCAAGTGATCAATCAACTATACCTGTCAGTCTTGATTATGATTCAACATCTCCATTTCCAATTGAAATTATTTCGTCCATTCCACTGCAAGTTCGAAATCTTTTACATGACAACTTTAATTGCAATTCAAATTTACAAATTAATGACCTAGATGTAGACGCAACAAATCCAGTATTTGTAGATATAGTCTCGTCAATTCCTTTGGAAGTTATACAAGCTATCCATGATGATTTGAATGCAAATGTTAATTTACAGATTAATGATCAAGATGTAGACGCAACAAATCCAGTATTTGTAGATATAGTTTCATCTGTTGATCTTCAAGTCATACAATCTACTCATGATAATTTAAATTGTAATGCAAATTTACAGATTTCCGACCAAGACGTTGACAGCACAAATCCAGTATTCGTAGATATAGTTTCATCTGTTGATTTATCAGTGGATATTGTATCATCTGTTGATTTATCAGTGGATATTGTATCATCTGTTGATCTTCAAGTAATTCAATCGACTCATGATAATTTAAATTGTAATTCAAATTTACAGATTTCCGATCAAGACGTTGATTCAACAAATCCAGTATTTGTAGATATTGTGTCAACTGTTGATTTACCAGTCGAAATCATGTCATCTGTTGATCTTCAGGTTATACAAGATACTCATGATGATTTGAATGCAAATGTTAATTTACAAATAAATGATACTGATGTTGATAGTACAAATCCGGTTCCAGTAGATATAGTTTCATCTGTTGATCTTCAAGTTATACAAGCTACCCATGACAATCTAAATTGCAATGCGAATTTACAGGTAAATTTTGAAAATGTTGATAATACGAATGCGGTTCCAGTTACGCTGGTAACAGTACTTTCTTCGGAAGTAGATAGTATTGATGTAGCCAAAATGAGTAAGGGGGAAGTCGATTCAGCACTCGAAGATATCGTAGTTACAACAACCAGTTCTGAGATTGACTGTCGTGGATTTAATGCGATTAGTATAGAAATGGAAGTAATTGATTCGACAAATGGATGGACAGTTAACATTTTAGGATCGGCGATATCTGGTGGGACGTTTGGTTATTGCTACACTCCAAAAGATGATGGAACATTTACTCAACAAGTAACTTCAGAATTATATGGAGATATAAATGCCACATTTTATTTTACTGGTGTTCCTAATTATGTCAAAGTAGAGGGTGAAGGCAACGACGGAACTTTGACAGTTCGTGTAACTCCGATGAATTTATAATAAATTGAGAAGGAGAAAATAAAATGGATCGAGAATTATTACCTATAAATTATACACGATCTGATCGATTAGTTGATGCGTTCGATTCTGGTGGTATATATTATCTATCTACAATTAATAATAATGCATTTTTCTTTGCTCCAGAAGCAAATTTTTCACAATATATGGCCAGAGATTTAAATAGTAAACCATTCAGAGTAATTATAACAGATAATATTGGAAAAGTTGCGCATGGGTTTATAGGTCAAAAGAGTAATGTTGGAACTTTAGGAGTTACTATTATTACTGATGGGGATATGGAAACAGACCCTACCAATAATTGGACACCATCTAATGCTATATTGGCTGAAGAAGGAGATATCGTACAAGCAGGTTTAAAATCTTTGAAAGTTACAGACAATGGAGGTGGAGCTTACTGCTACCAACAGTTCAATACAGATATTGGAAAATTATATAAAGTTGGAGGTTATGTTTGGAACGATGGTGGAAATACGGGAGCTTCTAAGGGAAAAATTATTGTGGAATCTGTATCTCCAACCGTTGTATTTTATATTTTTTCGAGTAGTTCAAGTGATGAGTGGGAAAATACAAATTTTTATTTTACAGCTACGACAGTTCTAACCAATATAAAATTGGTACCACAAACTGACACTGGAGATATAACTTATTTTGATACAGTAACTGTTCAAGAAGTTACAGATCCTTCCCCCAATAAGGGTATTAAAATTTATGATGATATAACAGGTGATGTTCAGAGTTTTTTATCAATTGAAGAAAATGGATTTAATCCTAATAACATTGATAGTTGGGAAATTATTTGGAGCTATGGAAGTGAAGTATATATTCCTCCTGATCCAGGAACATCTTGGACAATCACTTCATCATTAAATCAGGCTAAAAAATTTTTAGCTGGATGTGGAACTATATCTGATGCTTTATGTTTTGGTGGGGATTCAGGAGTAAGGGTTGATACAACTGAAATATGGAACGGATCTTCATGGACTAACACATCATCATTAAATCAGTCTAAATTTTATCTAGATGGATGTGGAACTATATCTGATGCTTTATGTTTTGGTGGAGATACAGGAGCAAATACTGACACAACTGAAATATGGAATGGATCATCGTGGACAACAACATCATCATTAAATCAGATTAAATATGCTTTAGCTGGATGTGGGACAACATCAGACGCACTATGTTTTGGTGGCGATTCAGGAGTAAATGTTGATACCACAGAAATATGGAATGGATCATCATGGGCTACAACCTCATCATTAAATGAGGCTAAACGTGCTTTTGCTGGATATGGAACAATATCAGATGCATTGTGTTTTGGTGGATATACAGATGCAAGAGTTAATACCACAGAGATATGGTCATAAAATATAATGATTAATATTGATTTTTCTAATCTAAGATCGCATATTAACAATAATTTTTTTAATTTATTAAAGAATAAAGATTTCTATATGGTTCTTATTGGATCAGCAGGAAGTGGGAAAAGTTGGTTTTCTGGACAAAAAATCATCATTAGATGTCTTTTAAATCAAGAAAGAATTTTGATCGTTAGAAAAACTCATAAATCTATACGTGAATCTTATTTTCGAATGTTAAAAGAAATAATAGATGATTTTAATTTAAATTCTGTAGTTAAAATATCTAATTACAACATGAATATAAAATTTTTAAATGGTAGTGAAATTATATTTCACGGATTAGATAATGTTGAAAAACTTAAATCAATTTCTTCCATATCCTCTATCGTTATCGAGGAGGCAAGTGAAATATGTGAAGCAGATTTAAACCAAATATCAATTCGTCTTAGAGGAAAATGTCCGACATATTATCAGATTATAATGAATTTAAATCCTATTGATATAAATCATTTTATTAAAAAAAGATTCGTAGATATTATACAAAAGGATACAATTGTTCATAATTCTAATTATATAAATAATAAGTTCATAGATACTGATGATTATACTAAAAATTTGGATGCGACATTTAATGATCCAAAATTTATACAGGTATATAAAGAAGGAATTTGGGGTGTACCTTGTGAAACGGTATTTTCGAACTTTACAGTTATAGACTATATTCCAGAAATAAGAAATTTAAAAAATATCAGATTTGGTCAGGATTTTGGATTTAATGATCCATCAGTTACATTAAAAGTATACATAGATGATAAAAATGTTTTCATTTTAGATGAAATATTTATCAAAGAAAAAACAAATAGTGAATTAATTGAAATACTTAAAACAAAAATAGACAAAAATATTTTAACAATTGGTGATTGTTCAGAACCAGATAGAATAAAAGAATTTCAAAATAATGGATTCAAGATAAAAGCTTGTAAAAAAGGAAAAGATTCAATAAAAAATGGAATCGATTGGTTAAGGAATTGTAAGATTTATATAAATAAAAATTGCAAAGAAACTATAAAAGAATTTCAACTTTATTCATATAAGAAAGATAAATTTGGAAATATTACAGACGAATTTGTTGATAAAAATAATCACAGTATTGACGCGCTACGATATAGCGTAGAAGATTTTATAAAACCATTCAAATTCAATTTTTCATTAGGAAATCAAAGAAAAACAAATGGAATCAATTATTAAAAATAGGAGGTGATTAAAATTGTCAAAAAAATATAAAAATAATAAAAAAGTCGAATTTAAAGAAGATGATACAAAAAGAGTTCCTCCTAAATTAACACAAGAAATAGCAAATCCAAAAAATGATACTGAATTAGTTGTTTATAATAATTATTATCCGAATCCAAGTGAGCTTTTAAATGAAAAATCTGGTGGAACGGGTATTAAATTATATGATAAAATTCTCCAAGATAGCCATAGCTATAGTGTACTAAACACTCGGTGGCAATCTGTTGTTGGAAAAGATTGGTCAATTATTCCTCCGGAAAATCCAAATCAAAAAGAAGAAGAAATTTCTGAATTCATGAATCAAACATTATATAATACAAATTTCGATTTTATAAGATATAAATTATTACATTCAATACTTTACGGATATTACGGATGTGAGATCATATGGAAACGGGATAATAATAATTACATTGTTCCAGATAAATTTGTGGACAAGCACCCTAGAAGATTTGTTTTTGATGAAAATCGAGAGCCAAGATTGTTAACAATTAATAATCAAATATATGGAGAGAAATTACCAGATAAAAAATTTATAATAATGAAGTTTGGAAGTATTGATAATCCATATGGTGAACCTCTCGGTCAAATTCTCTACTGGCCTATTTGGTTTAAGCATACCAATATCAAATTTTGGTTATTATTTCTTGAGAAATATGGATCGCCGACAATTCTCGGTAAATTCCCTCAAGGAACGGATTCATCTACAATTTCAGATATCCAAGATGTGCTCAATTCAGTTCAGAAAAACACATCGATAGTTTTACCTCAAGAAATGGATATTTCACTACTTGAAGCAACTAGATCTGGAATAGCAAATTATCAGGACCTATGTTTTTATTTTGATAGACAAATTTCGAAGTGTGTTTTAGGTCAAGTACTTACGACCGAATCTGACGGAAAAGGGAGTTATGCACTTGGAAAAATTCAAAATCAAGTTAGACAAGATATTTTAGAATCAGATGCAGACCTATTGGATGAACTATTAAATGGAACATTAATAAAATGGATCATAGACTTAAATTTTAATTTACCTGGGGATAGGCTTCCGAAGATTATTACAAATACGACTCCTCCAGTAAATCTATTAGAAAAATCACAAATTGATAAAAATCTTTCTGAGATCGGTGTTAAATTAACAGATAATTATTTTAAGAAGACATATTCACTTGAAGATGACGACATAATGGAATCTCAATTAATGGAATCTCAATTAGTTGATCAACAAGAGCCAGACAAATTATGAAAAAATCATTAATCATATTATTAATTACATTATTGTTATCTTTTGGAGTGTGGACAACAAAGAATATTTTTTCATGTAAAAATGCGGAATCTAATTTAATTGAACTAAAAATAGATATAGAAAAACAAAATGACGATATTATTAGTTCAATAAAAGATTTTAAAAAAGAATTTAAAAGTGAAATAAATAAATTAGACAATAAATTAGACAATATTAATGAAAGAATGCAATTGAATCAGAAAAATACATATGAAATCTTATTAGAGATTCAAAAACAGATCTAAATGGAAAGGATTTGATATAAAATGCCATATACGAAAGATAATTTACCAGATGCTATTAAATCATTACCTTCACATGCTCAAGATATTTTTATAGCGGCATATAATTCAGCTTACAAACAGTATGATGGTGATGAGGAAAAAAGTAACGCTACTGCATGGAGTGCTATTAAAGCTAAATATAAAAAAGAAAATGATAAATGGGTAATGTATAAAGATAATTATATTACAGATAAAGAATTTAAGGAGTTACCCGAATGGGTTCCAATATTCCGTGGAGGAATTCAAACGGATTCGAATGGAAATGAACATAATGGTGATGAATTAATAAAAAAATCAATAGAATCATTTGATATAGATGTTCATGAACCACCAGTTAGATTGGATCATACCGATAGTGGGGGCATGTCTTATGGATGGATCAAATCATTAAAATCTGAAAATTATAATAATATAAAAACATTATATGCTAAATTAGATTTAACAGAAGATATGATTAAATTAATACAAGATGGGAAATATAAAAAGAGAAGTGCTGGATTTTCTCCAGACGGTAAATTACATCATCTTGCCATGTTAGGGTCTTCTGTTCCTGCCGTAAAATCGTTATCTAATATTAATTTGGATGATGGAGAAAAAAATATAAGTAATTTTAATTTTGAGGAGGATATTCATATGCCAAAAGAAGAAATTGATAATTCAAAAGATACAAAAACACAAGTTGTTCAAGATCAAGTTGTCTTAATATTCTCGGAAGAGCAACTAAATGAAAAATTAAAAGAACAAGAAGTTTTATTTGATGAAAAGATTGAGAATGTTAAAAATAAATTTGAAGAAGAGAAGAAAGAAATTCAATTTTCTTATAAAGTTGAAAAACTCAATTCTTATATTGAAAATTTACAAAAAGATGGGAAAATCACAAATAAAGATAAAGAAAATGGATTGAAAGAATTCATGGAATATCTTTTAAAAAATGATGAAAATAAATTAGATTGGTTCAAGAATTTCATTGAAAATAAAGAACAAGTTATTCAATTAGGTGAATTTGATTCTTCAGAAAAAAGAGTTGATGATATTGATGTTGATAAGAAAATTGATAAACTAATTTCTGAAAAAATGAAAACTGAAAACATTAATTATTCAGAAGCTTTTGGAATTATTCAATTAGAAAATAAGGAATTATTTGATTAATTTTTAAATGGAAAAATATTTATATAAAAACAATTAACAATCAATCTTAAGTGATTGATTATAAAGGAGTCATTATAATGGCTGTAGAATTGAGAGGATTGGATATTTCCTTCGTGGCAGAAGAAGATCTTTCTAGCTATCAATATCATTTTGTAGTACTTTCTTCAACTGAGGACTATGTTAGATTACCAGATGCAACTGCTGAAGTTTCAATTGGTATTTTACAGAACGCTCCGGAATCAGGAGAAGCTGCTGCTGTTCGTGTTTCTGGATTTTCGAAAGCAAATGCGGCAGAAGCTCTGACAATTAATGATTTTGTAAAACCTGAATATGTGTCTGCAACGGATGCTGGAAAAGCCACCACAATCACAACTGGTGATACATTAGAGGACGGATTACGGGCTTTAGTTGTGAAGGGTGTAAGTGCGGAAGACTATTTGGCTATGGTAATGCTTTATTAATCATTTTTGTTTCTTTAAGGAAACGAAGTGAACTTCATTTAATATAAGTCATTCAATTTTTACTTAATATAATAAATAATTCATTAAATAAAGGAGTTTATTATGGGTCAACCCAATGTACGCGAATTAATGGTGTCTGCTCCACTTCAGAATGTATCAATTCAATATAGAAACAAAAGTTATATTGCTGATAGTGTTTTTAACCTTGTAAAAGCTGCACCAAAAGCAAGTATTTTAATTTATAGAAGAGGTGGTTTCCTTAGAAATCAAGCTGAAATGAGAGCGGCAGGGACGAGAGCAGTGAGATCCGGTTTCAATGCAACCACAACACCTATTGTCACAAATGAATATGCCTTAGCTAAGGAAGTAACTGACGAAGATCGGCGCAATGTTCAGTATGATGGATCACCTCCACTAAAACCCCAAATCGATGCAATTGAATTCTGCTCTGATGCGATTGATCTTAGTCGCGAACTTTTAGTAGCAAATGCTGTAGTCGCGGCTGGAACCGGATGGAATGGTGAAGCGAACGGAGAAGATGTGACTGGATTATGGGCTGCTGGCGCGGGAAATACATTTATTGAAGACATAGAAACTGGAATAGAGACAGTACGTTCTAATACTGGGATTCGTCCAAATACTTTGATGCTTTCTGCTAATACATATGTAGAATTAAAACAAGAATCTACCGTTCTTGCTAGAATTCAATATGTAGAAAGAGGCATAGTTAGTGCTGATTTAATTGCTGCACTATTTGATTTGGATATTGTTATAATTGGTGATTGTATTTACAATTCTAGCGAAGAAGCTCAAGATGGGTCAGACTTCACAGCTACTAATGTATGGGAGCAAAATGCTGGAAAGGGTAGTGCATTTTTATTTTACAGACCATCCTCTCCAGGATTAAAAGTTCCTGCTGCTGGATATACATGTTATAGTCCCTATGAAAATGGTGCTCGTCGAAGAGTTACGACTTGGAGAGAACCTGCTGAACATATTGATGTTTATGAATCCGCAGAGTCAATTGGAGTATATCAAACTGGTGCATATTTGGGTAAATTGTTTACAGACACCATATTAACTTAATAAAATCAATAATTTTAGAGAGGATAGAGATAATAACTCTTCCTCTCTAAAATTTAAGAAAGGAGTTGATATTATATGCCAACAACAAGTTATCCAAGTCCAATAGAAATAGATTCAACTTGCTCAATAGAAGGGAGATTTTCAATATACTATCTGGAGTTCCATCCAGCTAATGCAAATGATGATTTGTTAGTCCGAGATAGTCTTGATAACCTCTTGTGGATGGTTCGCGCACCAATTGGATCGGACAATTCTATTGCGTATTCTATTTTAACTAAATACATCAATATAGAGCAAGTGAATGGAATTGTAGTGGAAGTCCTTGATGGAGGGACGCTATACGTTTATTTACAATAAAATCAATATCTTAGGGGAGATAGATTATCGCGAATTGAAAAGATGACTTTCACATCCTTCTCCTCTTTTATTATTTTGAAAGAATAACTTTAATGAAAGGAAGTTATGATGCAAGAAATATGGAAAACAATTGAAGGGTTTGAAGATTATCAAGTTAGTAATTATGGAAGAGTCAAATCTTTAAAATTTGATAAAGAAAAAATACTAAAAGCTTGTAAAATTAAGGATGGATATTTAGTTGTTGGATTACCTAATAAAAATAAAAAAAGTGAAACTAAAAGAATTCATGATATAATGTTTGAAAATTTTAATAATTACAAATTAAAGAAAAATGAAGTTGTCCATCATATTGATTTCATTAAAGAAAATAATAATTTAAATAATTTTCAATCAATGGATAAATCAAAACATCACATTTTACATAGTTCTGGAGAGAATCATCCAAATTCAATATTAACTGAAAAAGATGTTATCGCAATGAAATATTTATGGAATAATAATATAAAAATATCTAATAATCTACTAGCGAAATGGTACAAAATTAGTCCAAAAACAATTTCTCAAATTAAAACTGGAAGAAGATGGAAACATATTTAAATTTAAGTAAAGGAAGTGATATAAATGTACTGTTCGATCGATGATATTCGAAATTATGTCGAAGAAGAGCTGTTAGTTCAATTAACAAATGATAGGGATGTTAACGCTATTAATACATTAGCAACGGACACAACTTCAGGATATGATAATATTACATTGACTTCTTCCGATGAATTTCCAAATGCTAATGGCTGTATTAGGATAGATGATGAAGAAATTTTCTATATTTTAAATTCTTATAATACGTTATCAGGATTAACACGAGGATACAATAATACAGTTGAAGCATCTCATTCTTCTGGCGATACAGTTACAGAAATTCATCTCGTTGATGAAGATATAATTACAAGAGCTATAGTTGATGCGGATGCGGAAATAGACACCTACTTAGGTACTGTATTTAATGATGTTCCATTATCTGATATCCCGAATTCTATTCGATATACATCAGTGAACATTGCTATTTATAATTTGTATTCACGAAGAATGGCAATTCCTCCACAGATTGAAACTCGATACTCCAACTCAATTAAATTTTTAAATAATGTTTTGGAAGGTAAAATATCTTTAGGTGATTCAACAATAGATGCATCAAAAGATGAGAAAATTACGATTAATACTTCTGAGGATAATATAATTTTTACAATTGAAAATACGGTAGAAAACACTACAGGTACACTCGATCTGTTTTAAGGAAATAATATGATAACTTTTGAAATGAAAGGATTGACCGATATATTAGATGATCTTGAAAATATTGAAGATAATTTAGAAAGTCCATTTAATAACGTCGAAAATGAAATTGGAAATCTGGCTGTTGATAATATCAAATCGAGAACTCCAGTTATCTCAGGTCATTTGAGAAATGGAAATAAATCGAGAAAAACATCCGATAATAATATTGAAATTTTTAATGATGTTGAATATTCTATATATGTCGATGGTCGTAAACCTTTTTTCTATCTCGATGATAATACCCAAGAAAAAATAATGGAAATTATGTCAGATAATATAGTTGAGGATTAACAATGAGAGAGTTATTGCTAAATATCCAAGAAGAATTACAGAATTCGTCTTCTCTTAATTATATTAGTGATGATAATATTATTATAACTGAAATTGAAAATTATATTCCTAATGCATCTAAAGTGCCACTAATTACAATAAAAGATTATGGTTCAAGTAATGACCAACAGATTGGTAAAAAATATCGCCAAACATCAAGGGTTATTATAAATATTTATAACAGGGTTTTAGAAATTGGGAAATCATTGATGGATGTTAATCGTGGAATTTTAAAAATAGAATCTGATATATTTAATATTTTAATTGATAATCATTTAGATATCTGTGAGATTACGAATTCATTTCCTATTATTCAAGAATCAACAAAAAATATAAGAATAGAAAAAGATATTATATCATATAAAAGATTAATTATGGAATACAGTTCATATAGAAGATGGACATAATAATTTAATATAAACAATTTAATGGAAGGAACTGAACATTCCTTAATATAAATGGAGGATTTAACATGCCATCATGTATTGTCCCTGCAAGTGGAAGTAATCTTAGAGTCCTTATGGATTTCGAAGATTGTTTCGGAGTTACACCAAGTTCTACGGCAGCAGTTATTATCCCGTGTACAACACTTGATGTTAATTTATCCCAACCACCTCAACAAAGAGCAACTTTAAGAGCTGGTCGTCATAGTTCTAAACCCTTTTATGGAAACAAGAGTATCACGGGAACAATGACAGGTCCCGTTGGTGAACAAAGCATAGGTTATATTTTAAAAGCATATCTTGGCTCACCGGATTCTACGGCTACAGATGAATGGATTTTTTCTGTTGATTCTACGACACCATCATTTGTAGTTGCTAAAGAATTTACAGATTTGGGGGAATATTATGTTTACAACGGATGTAAAGCAACCACACTTTCGTTCACTTTCAACACAGACAATGAATTAATTTATAATCTTGGATTTATTGCAGCGTCAGAGACCCCACAAGATGTCACGTATGATAGTAATCCAGAAGATCTATCAGATGAATTATTCTATGATAATCCAGAAATAGGAACTAATATTGAAGAAGGTGGAGTTGCCGACGAAATCATCGAAGAATTAACAGTTAATTTAAATAATGGTCCTACATTAGCGTATACATTATCTGGAGCTGGTGAGGCAACCTATGCTGCGGATGGAAAACTGGAAGTATCTGGAACAATCAGAGGAATCTTTATAAACACCGACATTCTCGATAAAGGAATCGCTCACATAGAAAGTTCGTTAGATTTAACGCTTACAAAAAGTTCCAACTATTTGCGAGCCTTTATTCCAGAGCTTGAGTGGTCACAAGAATCCCCTTCTGTGACTGGCCCAGGAATTGTAGAACTTAATTTGACTTTTATTGGTTTCTATCAAAATAGTACGGAAGCTTCTGATATCGTATTCTATTTATACAACAGCCACGGCGCTTACTAATAAAATCAATAACTTAGAGAAACTTTATTTAGAGAAACGTAATTTCAAATTCAAAAATCTTATTTTCCTTCTATTTTTGATAATAATTACGTTTCTTCTTTGTAAAATATATAAGTGATATGTAGGATATTTGTTTTTACAGATTGGGAACAAATAAATGTGAGAGGATAGAGAATCTAGACTCGATAAGATAAATCCCTATTATCTTCCTCTCTTAATATAATTTTAGGGAAAATAAAATTTAAGGGAGATTTTAAAAAATGAATTATTATGAAAATGTAGATGATTTATTTTTAGATGGAGAAATATTTAAAGATATTGATAGGTATGTTGATTATCAAGTTTCTAATTTTGGAAGAATCAAAAGTTTTAATAATTACCACAGAAAAGATATTATAATATTAAAACAAAGTAAAGATGGTTGTGGATATTTATTTGTTGATTTATGTAAAAATGGAAAAGAAAAAAAGAAAAAAATTCATCGTTTAATGTTTGAATCTTTTAATAATTACAAATTAAAAAAAGGTGAAGTTATTCACCATATAGATAAAAATCCATTGAATAATGATTTAGATAATTTCAAATTAATGACAAATTCTGAACATTTGAGTTTACATCATAAAGGTTTGAAACATTCAGAAGAAACGAAACAATTGATTAGAGAAAAGAAATTAGGAAAATATATTGGAGAAAATCATCCAGGAGTAAAATTAACAGAACAAAATGTTATTGCAATGAAATCATTTTGGAATAATAACATAAAAATCTCAAATAAATTACTAGCAAAATGGTATAAAGTTTCTCAATATACAATTTCAAAAATTAAAAACAACAAAAATTGGAAACATATAAAATGAAGGAAAAAAAGAAAAAAATTAAAAAATTAAAAAATCCGATCACATTTCTTGCAGATGATCGGCTTCATATGAGATTGTTAATAAAAACAAAAGATATGGAGATTTCAATTTCTGACTACGTTCGTTCTGCTGTAACAAAGGAACTAAACAAACAACTAAACAATGAAGGAGAAAAAAATGCTTAATTTAAAAAAATCAGAAGGAATAACAATCAATCAAGATAATAAAGTTTTCGAGGATTCTGAATTCTCGGATTTTAAATTTGAAGTTACAATAAAACCTCTAAAGAAATCTCAATGGAAAAATATTAAAAAAGTATGTATGACAAAAAATGGAATTGATGAGATTATGTTTTCTTCTAAGATTTGGATGGAATGCGTCACTAATTGGTCTGGGATAAAAGACCAGGATGGAAATGATATAAAATATTCAGAAGAAACCAAGAAATTATTAGATGAAGATTGTATGTTTTTCGTCAGTAGAGTTGCTACTGCGGCATTAAACGATGTAAAAGAAAGTGAATCGTCTAAAAAAATTTAACTGAATTTTTTGAATGGCAATTTTCCAAAGAAAATGTAAAACGATGTAAAGAATGTGTAGAAAGATATTCTAAAATAAATAAATATGCACCATGTAAATATGATATTTGTAAACATTCACCGCCAGATTTACCATTTGAATTTTCAGAAACTATTGAAATATATAACTTATGCTCAAATGCTCGTGATGGAATGTCAGGGAATCTTGATTATTCTGTTCTATTAGATATAATGAAACTTATGAAAATCGATGATGATGAGCAACTTGAAATATTTGAAAATGTAATTATAATAGAGAATATATTAAGAGAAGAAAGAGATAAAAAATCAAAAACAAATGATACATCAAAATCCCACGACGCAATAAAACGTAAACATGAGAAAGAAAGAAAATAATTATAAGAGAGGATAGAGATATACAACGATATAAACGAAGTTCACTTCGTTTCCTTAAAGGAATTAAGATGTCAAGAAAAAATTACGATGTATATAGATATTGGAATAATAGAATTGAACCAGCTTCAGCTCCTGAAGATTATACTCAAGAGACTATTAAATATATTGAAAAACAATT
>Ga0114925_10000280_pt1 | contig 21257 bp, 16 predicted proteins | sample SumtaG_2_FD_87287 | JGI IMG/M metagenome (GOLD analysis project Ga0114925, IMG submission 87287) | Deep subsurface microbial communities from Indian Ocean to uncover new lineages of life (NeLLi) - Sumatra_00607 metaG | ecosystem: Environmental > Aquatic > Marine > Oceanic > Sediment | place... | reverse complement strand
CAGGACTATTCATGAATTGTCTCTACTACTGTTTTGGAGTATATTAAACTGAATATTTATAAGTACCTTATTAACAATTTCCTTGCTTTTTGGGCACAAACTTTAGTTTGCAGGAAAATATCTTTAAAATCAAGAATGCGGCTTGTCCGCATTAGTACCTTAATACTGATTTCCTTGCTTTTTTGGCAAGGAAATTCTAAAAATCAAGAATGCGGCTTGTCCGCATTAGGGATATAACAAAGATGAAAGATATGGAGATTTCTTCACAAAGAAAAGAGATTGTTCCACGATTTGACGTTTCAGGCATGGGAAATCCGCTTGTTGATATTCTTGTCTATGTTGATGATAATTTTCTCATATCAAATCACCTAAACAAAGGCATAATGCACCTGATCGAAGAGGATGGAAAGAGAAAACTCATCAAACTCATTAAGGGGAAGAAAATAGAGATGGAAGCAGGCGGGTCATGCCCCAATACAATTGCCTCACTGGGAATTTTAGGACTGCGGGCAGCCCTCACAGGAAAAATTGGAGACGACGATTTTGGGAGTGTTTTCGAAGAAAAAATTATTAATAAAAATGTAACCTCCTTTCTTAAAAAAGAATACGGCCCAACCGGAACAAGTATTATTCTCATCACTCCGGATAAGGAAAGAACAATGAACACTCATCTCGGCCTCTGCAGAGAATATAAAAAGGAAGACCTCCCTTATGAGATGATTGAAAACTCCACATTCTTCTATTTTACCGGATACATGTGGGATACTGAAAACCAGAAAGTCGCTGTTAAGGATGCTCTTTTAAAAGCAAAAAATAGCGGTGTGAAGGTTATTTTTGACGTAGCAGACCCCTTTGCGGTGAACAGATATAGGAAGGATTTTCTTGAAATCATTAAAAATGATGTGGATATCGTACTTTCAAACGCACAGGAATCAGAAATACTAACAGGAACAAAAATCGAAGACGGGATTCGAAAACTGGGTGAACTTGCCAGGATCGCTGTGGTGAAAAATGGGGCTGCAGATACTCTTATATACAGCAACGGCAAACTTACTGCTGTTCCAAGTTTTAAAACCGACGTTAAAGACACAACAGGCGCGGGTGATAACTTTTCTGCAGGATTCATTTACGGATTAATAAAGGGTTACCCCCTTGAACTATGTGGAAGAATTGCGGGTTTCATTGCATCAAAAACAATTGCCGAGGTTGGTGCTCAGGCACCGGAAAATATCAAATATCTCGTTAAACGCATGTTTGAAAAACAGATGTAAATTTATTTTAGGGGCGGATTTTAGATCCGCTCACATAAAAAAATGGCTTGATCTCCTCCGGGCAGGCATGAAACCTGCTCCTATAATAAAAATAGATTCATTCAAATCGGCTTGCAATTTTCATAATCTTTGATTGCCAGTTTACCGGTAAGTAGTAGGGGCAATTCATGAATTGCCCCTACTAAATACGATTTATAAGCAGACTCGGCTAAGAGGGAAAAAGATTTTTTATGCAGGATACCAGACGTGAAAAGATAATCGGTACATGGTATGCAGTAGGTGCATTTATAGTTTGGGGGCTTATACCGCTCTATTTTAAAACTCTTACACAGGTGCCGTCGATGCAAATGCTTGCGCATCGTATTTTCTGGACGTTTCTCTTTGTTTCAATTCTGATCTCTTTAAAAAATCGTTGGCCAGAAATGAGAAAAATATTTTCTCCACAGAAAAACAAAGTTATGTCCTTACTCAGCGCTCTTGCCATCAGCACAAACTGGATGGTTTTTATCATCGCTGTCAACACGAACCATATCGTAGAAACGAGTATGGGATATTTTATCAATCCGCTTTTAAATGTGCTTCTGGGAACCGTATTTTTAAAAGAACGATTGAAGTTCTGGCATATTGTTTCAGTTTTTCTTGCCCTGATAGGAGTGTCTTACATGACTTTTCAATATGGAAAGATTCCCTGGATCGCCCTTTCTCTGGCACTGAGTTTTGGTTTCTACGGTTTATTGAGAAAAATATCCCATGTAGATTCTCTCCTTGGTCTTTCAGCAGAGACCGCAATACTTTCCCCATTTGCATTATATTACCTTGTAACTCAAAGAATTCACGGAACAGGTGTTTTTGCTGCTGCATCTTTGATTACACATCTCCTCCTTATCGGGTCTGGTGTTGTTACTGCAATACCACTTCTGTGCTTTGTTCATGCGGCACGGAGGATTCCCCTTTCAACCGTTGGTTTTATCCAGTATCTCGCTCCAAGCCTTCATCTTTTTCTCGGTGTTATAGTATTTAAAGAGCCCTTTACAACCTCCCATATTCTCGGCTTCGGGTTTATATGGAGCGCTCTGATTATTTATTCGCTTTCTCATACACCATTCATGCAGAACCCTGGGCAACACAGGCTGAAAGATGCAGAAGAAAATCAAATAAGTGCCAAATATTAAGAAAATCAGCAGATCAAGAGTTAATGCGGTTTTCGATATTTACAGGTATTTGTGAGAAATACGGGTTAAAGTTGAATCATTTCTGGATAAACTGATTCAAACCCTTTGTAAGTTCTATAAAGTCCATGACCGACAATTGCTCTGCCCGGATTTTTATATTATGAAAATGATGCCTGATAATGGTTTGAAGAGCACTCTTTTTCATACCAATGTCCGCAGATAGCAGATTATTCACCAGGCTTTTTCGTCTGTTCGAAAAGCCTGCCTTCACGATTTTTTTGAAAAGATTTTTTTTAACCGGTAGTTCCTGTTTAACCCGGCTTACCCTTATTATTGCACTTTCAACTTCCGGAGCAGGAAAAAAATTATTAGGCGATATATTCTTTTTGATAATAGTGGAATTAGCTAAAAACTGCAGGTATACTGAAATATATGAATAGTTTTTTTCTCCAGGCTTTGAAACAATTCTTTTTGCAATCTCATTTTGCACAGTACCGACAACCTCATCAACATTGTCATATTCATCAATGATTTTCAGGATTGCCTTAAGTGCTATGTTGTAAGGAAAATTACTGACAACTTTACCTGGAATTCCAACGTCAGAAATGTCAGCATAAATGTCATCAGGATGCAATCGTAAAAAATCCCCATTGATCAACTCAATATTTTTTAAGCCTAACTTATGGGTTTTTTCTTTCAAATACCGGGCTAATCCCCCATCAATTTCTACTGAAATAACCTGTTTCACCCTTTCTGCCAGAAAAAACGTTAAAGCTCCCAGGCCAGGCCCGATTTCTAGTACCGTGCTGTTTTTTCTTAATTCAGAATATTGGAGTATTCGTAATGCTAAATCCCTGTTTATAAGTAAGTTCTGTCCAAATTTAGTTTTTAGAGAGAGTGAATGTTCTCGAAGAGTTCTGGTAATAAAGGAAGGTGAAAAGATATTTTTTCCATCATCCATGTTCTCTTACATCGATATTTTGTCCAGAATTTTTGACAGCTCATCTTTGTCAATAAGATCAATGGGCCTGATCTGTGCAAACTCTACCGCTGTTCTCGTGAATTTTGAGGTAACAATACAGATACTCCGCATTGCATTTATCTTTCTCATCTGATCATAGAGCACACGGATTGCATCGTACCCGATAGGTTCAACGCTGCGAAAGATTTTCACAATACTGGGAGATTTCTTTGCATTTCTCCACTTGCTCTGCGTTTCCAGTGCATAGACTTCTACCAGATCCTGACCTCTCGGGAATACATCCTGAATTGCAAGACCCATTGATTCAACAATTTTGGTACAGTAAGATTCAAACGTAGATTGTGAAGCGGTTAAAAAATCTTTCAGTCTATCATCAGCCCTTATATCACTGTATAAGGCCAGTTTTTCTGCAACATCCTTGTATTTAGGATTTATCTCATAGATCTCTTCCCACTGTTCCACCGCACGCACAAGGTCTTTTGTAGCTTCCTGGCATTGTGCAAGAAGATAACGAGCAGCAAGGACCACCGGCACATCCTCATCTCCTAATTTGATAGCTCTCTCAAGCTCGCCGATTGCACGGTTGACATCTTTCTTAGCCACAAAAATATTTGATCTCTCCAGCAGTGCTCTTTGACGCAGCTCAGGATCTTGTTGTACCCTTTCAAATTGAACAAGAGCAGTATCATTATCACCTGAAGCCCTGGATATTTTTCCAAGATGATAATAACAGGCTATGTTCTGAGAGTCATACCTCAGGGAATTCATTAAAGCCTTTTTGGCTTCATTCAGATGCTGTTTTTTTATAAGAATCACCCCTACCTTCATATGGGCTTGAACATGCTGGGGGTTTATTGACAAAACTTTCCTGTAATTTGTCAGAGCAGGGTCTGTATAATCCTTTTCTTCAAAGAGTTTAGCAATATTAAAATAGGTCTCATAATTATTCGGTTCAATTTTTGACAGCAGTATAAATTCTTTCTGGCTCTCATCTATCTGACCAAGCTTTAAATATTCATGAGCGAGTCTCCCTCTTACCATCTTTGCTGAGGCAATATTTGTAAACCTTCCTGCGTTTGTAATAAACTTGTATTCCACAATTGCAAGGTCAGACCGATTTTCTGCCCTGTAGCATTCACCAAGAAACCAGTGCACATCAGGGTTTCTCTCATTACGTGCAAGAATGTTTTTTGCTTGCCGCATTGCAGCTTTTGTATTCCCGCTCTCGAGCAGTTGTTGTATAGCAATCAACTGCCTGGGGCTGACAAACTTTTTTATCATGATAATTAAAATGACGACAAAACCGGCCCCCGCGAATACAAAAAGAAATACCATTACAGTGCCCATTGATATATCCTTTTTTTAGTTATAATCCAGTGTATCTATACGATACTATTTTTTAGAGGGTATAGTCAAATGAAAATAAAAGCGTTATAATATAAATATAAAAAAGGGAGCACGTTATGAATAGATATATAATTTTCCCTTTTACCCTGTTCTTCTTATTTATTATCCTTTTCGGCATCTATGCATCCGATAATGAATTTTTTAAAAAGGGCCTGGAGTATTATCAGAACAATGATTTTCAATTAGCGGCAGCCCATTTTGAAGAAGCAAAACGGGTAGATCCAGATGAGTCTCTCACCTATTTCTATCTTGGCAATTCATACTATCAATTAAACGACCTGGACAATGCAATAATGAACTTTACAGCAGGCCTTAATTTTACAGATAATAAAGGGGTATTCTTTTATAATTTAGGTAATTGCTATTATTTAAAGGGAAATTATGATTTTTCAACAGAAATGTATTCAAAGGCAGTTCTAAATGATCCAGCGCTCTACGATTCCTATCTTAATGCAGGAACTGCTTACTATAAAATAGAGGACTACGCAAAAACAATAGTTCAATGGGAAACATACCTCAAGAAATACCCGGAAACACCGCAATATGTAAAAATAGAAAAGGCAATTGCATATTTAAGGGGTGAATTAAGCAGCCCGGATTCTTCGAAACCGGATTCTTCAAAAACAGGGATCAATGAAAAAACAGGTCTTCTTGATGAAGATCTTCTGGGTGATGTCCTGTGTGATCTTGAAGAGCTTATTAAAAGAACAGAAAATGTAATGGAGATAAGTGAAGCTCCCATAGATGACCTTTCAAGTGAAGAAATAGAAAGATGAGGTAAAAAATGGCTGACAGAAGATTTTTTCCCACTGTGATTTTGGCTGTAATACTTCTTTTACTTATCGGGGGGGGCTTACTATACTTCGTGCCGAAGCTTAAAAAAGAAAAGGTTCCTACACAAATCGCACCGGAGAAGAGTGAAATTGATAATAAACTCAAACTCGCACAGTTATATATGGATAAAGAGGAATATGACCTTGCCAGAATACACTTAGAAGAGATACTGATAAAAGACCCTGAAAATAATCAGGCACTTACGCTTCTTGAAGAAGTTGTTTCAAAAAAGAAAGAAATGCTGAAAAAAGAGCAAGAGAGGGAGGATACAAAACTTGATAAGGTTGTTACAACATTAAAAGAGTCATTTCCAAAAAAAGAAACAGTACAGAAAGAACCGGAAACAGTAGACCTTGAGAAGGAAAAAGCAGCGAGAGATAAGGAAGCAGAAACGTATTTTCAGAGAGGGAAAGAAGCGTATGAAAATTCAGACTTCAGCAGTGCGATACATAATCTTGAGACATCACTGGATATAAAAGGTGATAATGCCGATGCTCTCGCATACCTTGGTGCAAGCTACTTTGCAGAAAATAGTTCTTCCCAGGAAAATATTAAAAAAGCAATAGACTCAAGTAAAAAGGCATTGGCACAGGATCCGACTTTATCCTTACCTCACTTTACTCTCGGTCAGGTTTATGACCAGCAGGACCTTATATCGAGTGCCATCTCAGAATATCAAAAAGCCCTTGAACTTGATCCAAATAATGGTATGGCATATTACAAACTCGGGATAATACAGTATTTGCGGAGACAATATAAAGATGCCCTGGTATCCTTTAAAAATGCAGCAGAAATATTAACTGATTTCCCTCAGGCTTCTTATAATCTTGGCCTCACTGCACAGAAACTGGGCCAGACAAATACTGCAATCAATGCATATAACAGTGCTATTCAATTAAAACCTGATTACACGAAAGCTTTCATCAATCTCGGACTCCTGTACTACGAGAATAATTTTTATGATAAAGCAATTGGCTACTACAGAAAAGCAATCTCCTATGAACCGGACAGCGCCAATGCTCACATCAAGCTCGGTGATGCGTTGCGGTCAAAACAGATGTACAGTGAAGCAAAAAAGGAGTATGAAACTGCGCTGAAACTTAATCCTCAAAGCAGCCTCACGTACTATAACCTTTCAATTCTCTATGAGATGGACGAAAAATATGATCTTGCAGTCCAGGCACTGGAAAATGCTATTAAGATAAAAAAGAATGATAAACGATATTACTATAATCTTGGAAACAACTACTCGCGTCTCAGTAAGTATAACGAAGCAATAACTGCTTTTGAAAATGCTATTAAACTTGATCCAAATTATATGGAAGCATATAATAATATAAGTGATATATACATAAAGAGTAATCTTTATGACAAAGCACTTGCAACATTACAAAAAGCAATAAACCTGAACCCGAAATCCCTTCCTGCACGTATAAACCTTGGAAATGCGCTTCTAAAAAACGAGCTCTTTCAGGGCAGTATTGTGCAGTTTAAAACAGCAATCGATATCGACCCCCTCTCACCGGAAGCACATTACGGGCTTGCAACAGCATATCTCAATCTGGATAGAGAAAATGAAGCAGCCTCAGAATACCTGAGGGCAATAAAATCTGATATGAACTTTATACAGGCCTATGAACCGTTAGGTAATCTTTTTCTGAAACAGGGAAATAAAAAGGAAGCATTAACGATATTCAAAACCCTTATAAAAATAGATCCAAATTACCTGGATAAAGAGAAAATCGAAAAGATAATAAAACAAATTGAATCCTAAATGTAACCATTTGTCCACAATATAGGGGCAATTCGTGAATTGCCCCTACTGAAATGAATCATTATATATTTTTGTCTCCGAGCTTCACCCTGTGCACCTTCAGCATATTTGTCGGCTCACCCGCAAGAACAGGCACCCCTCCAACCATAATAACCATGTCTTCTTCCCTGCACAGTCCCCTATCAAGCAGGATCTTTTCCGCACTGTTGATCAGTTCTTCTGTATTATCAATCATATTGATTTTTATTCCATGTATACCCCAGTAAATGGATAATCTCCTTAACACAGTATCACTGGGTGACATCGCAATAATGGGAACCGAAGGTCTGTGTTTGCTCATAAGAGTGGCAGTTCTCCCGGAAATTGTAAAGCTCACAATGTACTTTGGTTTCAGTTGATCAGTAATTATGCAGGCAGAGAAACATACGGAATCTGCTACGCTGTCTTTTTGCAGGCAGTTGCTCCTTTTTCTAAACATTGATTGTTCTTTATTTATTTCATATTCAGTTTTTTCAGCAATACGTGCCATTACCTTTACTACCGTAACCGGATATTCTCCCACGGCTGTTTCACCTGACAGCATAACGGCATCAGTCCCATCAAAAATTGCATTTGCCACATCAGAAGCCTCAGCACGTGTTGGTCTCGGGCGATTTATCATTGATTCGAGCATCTGTGTTGCAGTAACAACCGGTTTCCCTAACAGATTACATTTCTCAATAATCAATTTCTGCAGTATCGGCACATCCTGAGGTGAAGTTTCAGCTCCAAGATCGCCTCTTGCAATCATTACACCGTCAGTCACCTGTATTATTTCATCAAGATTTTTTACTGCTTCCGGCTTTTCTATCTTTGCAATAATAGGAATATGTTGTCCCTTCCTGGTAATTCTGTTTCTTAAATCATTGATATCTTCCGGTGTCCTTACAAAGGAGAGAGCGATGTAATCAACTCCTTCCTCAAGTCCGAATTCAAGATCTCTCAGGTCCTTTTCTGTCAATGAAGGAGCGCCGATTGAAGTATCAGGAAGATTAATACCCCTGTAGGGCCGTATAACGCCTCCGTTTACTATTTTACACTCAATACTTTTTTCTCCAACCCCAATTACCTTAAGCTCAATGTTCCCGTCATCCAGAAAGATCCGTTCTCCTAACCCGGCTTCCTGGGGAAGCTTACTATAGTTTACGCTTAACTCCTGCCAGTCCCCCATTTTCTCTTCTACTGTCAGCGTAATTCTCTCACCTTTATTGAGAATCATCGTTTCCTTTTTTAGCTTACCTATTCTGATTTTCGGCCCCTGGAGATCAAAAAGTACACCGATATGCATACCAAGGGCTGAAGAGACTTTCCTGGTTATATTAATTGTTTCTGCATGGAAATTATAAGTACCATGGGAGAGATTCAACCGTACAATATTCATACCAGCTTTAGCCATTTTAACAATTGTATCCTGGTCCTGGCTTTTCGGTCCGATGGTACAGATTATCTTTGTATGTTTCATAGCTTTTTAACTTCAGCAAGTAGGGACAATTCATGAATTGTCCCTACTTATAGATCAATGCTGTTATTTATTACCGAACTGTCATGTTTGTCTGGGTAAGCGGATTAATCAACCGATTGTTTAGCCATACCTCGAAATGGAGATGAGGACCTGTTGATCTTCCGGAGATTCCGATAAAGCCGATTATTTCCCCCTTTTTCAATCTTTGTCCTCTCGAAACAGGAATGGAAGAAAGGTGACCATAGACGGTACGATACCCGAAACTGTGCGAAATTATTACCGTCTTCCCGTAACCATAGTTTATCCCTGTAAAAATGACTCGTCCTTCACGCGCAGCATAGACTTTTGTTCCATATCGATATGCTATATCAATTCCTGTATGGAATGATCGCTTTCCGGTAAAAGGGTCCCGTCTATAACCAAAACGTGAAGTTAGCCTTCCTCTTACAGGCTTTTCAAAAGCTTCACCAAGTGCATACGCTCTTTCCATGGTGCTGTATTTTACACCAGGCAAAAAAACCCTCATACCAGGGGCAAGCGAATTTGACCTGAGATCATTTACCTCCATGATAAAATCAGGAGGAACTTTGTATTTTGTTGAATAGTTAAAAATAGTATCCCCTTCTTCTACATTTATAAATATCCCTCTGATATTCGGTATCAGGATCATATCTCCTTCACGAATACTATGGACATTGGTAAAAAAATTGCTGCTGATAATGCTGTCAGGATCGACGTCAAACTTTTTGGAAATACTCCACAGTGTATCACCTTTTTCTATGATGTACTCTATCAACCTGAGCCTGGGAATATAATGTTCAAGACCGCCCCGTCCATTTTCCTGAAAATCACCTGCAGAAAGTCTAACCTGGTTTAAGGAACTCCATGAAAAATCTCCGAAGTACGGTTTATCATTTGAAAAAAAAGAATAGGGGCAAGGAAAGAGGGTAATATATATTATTATAAGAAAACAGACCGCAACAAGTTTTAACAATCGAAATAAAGCCATTATACTCTTCTGAGAAAAAAGCCTTACGGGCTTCAGTGTAAAAACAGAACGGCCTTTACGCCTGCGCTTATGGTAAGCTTTTCGCAGTAAATGTAAAAACATTCTTATATAGATTATTAGAACCAGGGCTTTTGCCTGTAACATAATTTTTATAAGGTATAGTTTTTTTACCAGCTTGCTCATTTAGCTTATTGATAAACTTAGGTATTTTTTAAAAGTTTATTTTAAATAGTTTTATATAAATATAAATCTCTGTGGCTGAATAGATACATAATAATTAACTTTGCTGTTACCCGGTTTGTGAGAAAACCACACTAATGTGGACAAGCCACATTCTTGATAATAAAAATATTTTCTTGCAAACTAAAGTTTGTGCCTAAAAGGCAAGAAAATCAGTATTAAGGTGCTAATTATATATTAAAGAAATTTTTTTTGCAAGCATTTTTCGCAAATCCCGGATTATCTTATCTTTACTACCTTTATTGGATCGAGGAGTTTATTGTTCTGATGTACTTCAAAATGGAGATGAGGCCCGGTTGATCTACCGCTATTTCCCAATAACCCGATTTTTTCCCCCTGCTGTACTGCCTGACCCCTCTTTACAGTGATCTTATGCAGGTGGGAGTAGATGGTTTTATATCCATGAGGGTGTATAATAACCACTGTCTTTCCGTAATTTCCATTATAACCAGTAAAGATGACTCTCCCATATTGGGCTGCATAGACAGGTGTACCGACCCTGTTTGCAATATCAATACCGGCATGATATGACATTCGCTTAGTAAAGGGGTCAATCCGGAAGCCCATTCTGGAGGTTATTCTCCCTTTAACGGGTGTCTTAAAGATTGTGCCGATCAGGGCTGCTCTATCCCAGGCTGTAAGAGCCCCACCGCGTATAAAAAGCCTCTGCCCTACCTGTATAACGGATGAGGAAAGATCATTGATATCCGCAACCTCGTTTACGCTTACACCATATTTTTTTGCTATATTCGATAAGTTGTCCCCCTTTTTAACAGTACAGAATATTCCACTCATATTCGGTATTTTTAATATCGTTCCTATAGTAAGGTAATGCGCATTTTTCAAGTTATTCGCAGTTATGATGGCATCAACAGAGATATTAAACTTGCGAGAAATACCAAAAAGTGAATCCCCTTTTTTTACTTTGTAGGTTCTCATTTTTAATGATGGAACCACATGCAGCTCATTTAAATCAGTTCTACTTCCTGTCCTCCTTTCTTCAATGCCCTCAATTACAAAAAGATTATATAAAATGTCATTTTCCTTCTGTAAAACCCTCTTTTTTTCCCAGAAAAATGAATTTATATTCAGAAGTAGAGGTGCCAAAGAGAAAAAAATCATAAGACAGGAACAGATGAATAAAAGAGAGCTTTTCCGCATTTTAATGAATTCAAACAGGTGATTATTTATATTTCCCTGGCAGGCAGCTCTTTTTGTGGATACTATCTTTTTGCACCGCTTTTTTGAAATTACCTTCTGGTTTTCGATAAGATATTTTTTCTTATCGATGAGCGGCAATTCAGTCTTTAAGGTACGGTCGATAAAAATTATATTGTTTGTCATTCTATTTTCTCACAAACTATATTTCGACAAAAATACCTTTTATTTTAGAATAAATTACCAGATTATGTTTTACACTTTAACAGAAGCAGTATATAATAATAGAATATGAATAAAGATTTCGATAAATTAAGAAAAAAAACCGGTATCGACGAATTAGAGACACAGCAAAGGAAAAAACTATTTAAGGAATTTATGGATCATGGCGGTAAAATAATTAATGAGAAGAAAACACAGAAAGAAAAAATAGTCCGCAGTGGTTATGTAGATAGATTACCTTATAAAAAAGGTGCCGCTGCCAGTCAAAGACCAAAGCAGCGGGTTATTACAAAACCTGAAAAAAAAGCTGCTGAAAAAAGAATAACAGCGCGCATCCGAAAAAAAAGATTAAAACGGAAAAAAGTAAAAATCCGTGATTTATTAGGGATATACATCAGAGGATTAGTCTTAAAAGTATTTACTGCAGCAGGAAACAGGTTTTCTGATAATCTTATAAAATATATAAATAAACAGATCAAAGAATCTTTTTTAGATCTGAATATAACTATTGGATCATTTTTAAAGGGCAGTGATTCCATAAAAGAAAATATCCATCGGCTGTCCACCTCAGAAAACAGTACTTTCTACGAGTTTCTCGTTCGGCTCAGTCTTCTCTATAATGAAAATGAGTTTATATCCATAACAAAAGTAATTTCTAATAAATCACTTCCAAAACCAGAGTATGTAGATATATTCAAACAGTTTTTTAAACGGATATACATTCTCGGTCAGTTCCCGGATCTCTGCAAATTATATATAGATAAATCTATTGACATTCAGGGCAAGAAGAAAACGATTAAGCCGGAGATCATCCCTTCAATAAAAGCTCAGTTGAAAAAGGACATAAACATTTTACTGGGTGATTTTCTTTTTAAGTTTCACATTATTCTGTGCAAACTGGCCCGCACTTATTATCCTCTTTATTCTCAAAACTTCGATGATTTCCTCGAAATAACAGAGAAAGACAAAATCGGGTATATCACACGGGAGGAAAAGAAGAAGAGAATAGAGGAATTAAAGAGGCAAAAAGAATCTCTCAAACAGAAACATCAAATATCCCAGGACACAGAATTAGAAAAGGAAGAAATAAAAGTTCCCAGACATGTTGAAAGAGGATTTCCTTTACTAGAAAAAGTGATCGAAAACTTTGAAAAGCTCCACATCAGTGATAAGAGCAATTCTTTACTTTTAATGGATGAAAAAGATAAAATGTATAAGAGCATCATCTTTTTTAATCATTTTGAAGACCAGTACTCATTTATCCTGACTACAAGCAAAATTTCGTTTAATATCGATTACAGAGAGCAGAAAAAAATCGATATTAAAGGAGATTTAAATAATGCCTACCTCCTCTTAAGTGAAGCTCGGGAAGAACTAAAAAACTACCTTGAAATAATCAAAGAAATTAAAAAAACAAATGATAATATAAGGCTCACAGGATATCAGAAACGGGTTGCACTTGATTCCCTGGAAAACAAGCAATCAGTAGTAAATATGAAAGCCAGGAGAGGGTTTGCCGACGTAATGAAGACGATAGAAAACGTCCTTTCAATTGTAATCACTGACTATAATTCTTCGAAAAGGTTTTTGCAAAATCCGGATGAGGCGCTCTATTTTGACAGGAGTATAGATGGTGAAAAAAGGCTTCATGGGAAAAAGATTATTGAAGCAATTATTGAGTCCTTTCTATTTGTGTCATGCTTTGCCTTTCTCCTTAACTTTGGAGAGCTTTCGGGCAGCGGCCTATTTATTAAATCAGCTGAGTCTAATGAAAACCTTGATTAACAACAAGTAGTACCTTAATAACAATTTCCTTGCTTTTTTGGCAAGAAAATTCTAAAAATCAAGAATGCGGCTTGTCCGCATTAGGGGTAATTTATGAGTCAAAAAGACACTGAATACGTAATAAGAACGGTTAAGGAGAAAAATATACGGTTTATCCGTCTCTGGTTTACCGATGTCTTAGGATTTTTAAAAAGCTTTGAAATTACTACTGAAGAGCTGGAAGATGCCATGTCTGAAGGCATGGGCTTTGACGGCTCTGCAATTGAAGGTTATGCTCGGATTGAAGAAAGCGATATGATAGCAAAACCCGACCCATCAACATTTATTTTTCTCCCGTTTCAGAACGATAATGAGCCAGTAATTGCGCGGATGTTCTGCGATATTTTAGAGACGGATGGGACTCCTTATGCCGGTGATCCACGCTGGGCATTAAAAGAAAATCTGATGAAGGCCAAAGAGATGGGTTATACCTTTTACGTCGGACCGGAGCTTGAATACTTTTATTTTAAAGAGAGCAGTGGGCCTCCATCAACGCTTGACGCAGGAGGATACTTTGATCTGACACCTCATGATGTTGCGAGCCCTCTCAGGAATGAAACAGTAATCGCTCTTGAAAAAATGGGCATTAAGGTAGAGCTAAGTCATCATGAAGTTGCTCCAAGCCAGCATGAAATAGACCTGAGGTATGACGAAGCTCTTGCAATGGCTGATTCTGCAATGACATACCGGCTTGCGGTAAAGGAAATCGCTTTAAAACACGGTGTATATGCTTCCTTCATGCCCAAACCCCTTTTTGCTGAAAATGGAAGCGGAATGCATACCCACCAGTCACTCTTCAAAGGCAATGAAAATGCTTTTTTTGATCCTGACGATAAATATCACCTTTCAAAAATTGCAAAGTCATATATTGCCGGTCTTGTAAAACATGCCCGTGAAATCAGTATTGTGGTCGCACAGTGGGTAAACTCATACAAAAGGCTGGTTCCGGGATATGAAGCGCCTGTTTACATTTCCTGGGCGCGGAGGAATAGATCAGCCCTTGTTCGGGTTCCCATGTATAAGCCTGGAAAAGCAAAAGCAACACGTGCAGAGTTTCGATGCCCTGATCCTGCATGCAATCCTTACCTTGCATTTTCTGTAATGCTGGCAGCCGGCCTGAAAGGAATACAGGAGGGATATGATCTTCCGGACCCGGTTGAAGAAGATATATTCCATATGAGTGAAAAAAAACGGAATAAAAGGAAAATAGATTCACTTCCAGGCAGCCTTGGCGAAGCAATAGCGGTAACTGAGAAGAGTAAGCTTGTTAAGGAGGCTCTTGGAGATCATATCTTTGAAAAGTTTATTACCAACAAGAAGATAGAGTGGGATCATTACAGGATACACGTCAGCCAGTATGAAATTGCCAGGTATCTTCCTATACTATAAAATTGCATCTATTCAAACACAGAGACATCAAGGTCGTAGACATCAAGGTCGCAGACATCAAGGTCGCAGACATTTAGATATTGTATAAATCGTATTTTAATGTAGGGGCAGCCCGTTGCCTGTGCCAGGCACAAGTGGCTGCCCCAAGTATCCAAATCGTATTTACATACCTGTTATCTTAATGGGGTAGTATCATCCTCATAATTTCAAAGCCATCGAAATGGCCGGCTGGGAGAAAACGTTTTTTCAACCCTTCCGGTGAATGCTTGAAGACCTCTTTTGTAATATAAAAATTGCCCGGCTTTGTAAATTTTTTACCGAGGTGAAATATCGAGTTAATTGAATCTGATACCAGGGTACCGGTATTTCCCTTACTCTTGTATATGGTATTACCGATATGAAGTGCGATATGATAAGAAAAAAGTGTGTTAAAAGTCAGATTTTCCACACAGACCATTTTCCGATTAAGAATCAGCCTGAAACAGGCAAGCACAGCATTGCACTTTTCACCGTCAAAGGGAAAAAGAATCAATCCACCAAACCCATCCCACATCCATACCTTTCCATTTATTGGAGATATAGATTTCTGTAAATAACCCCTGAACGAATTTATTACTGCGGTAATCAACTCTTCACCAAGATTCTTCCTCAGTGCCTCACGATTGTCAAGTTCAACATACATAAGGCAAAATGTGTATTCCTGCCCTGATTTAATTCCACTCCAGTTAGGCCCGGAAGGGATAAAGTTTTTAATTTCTGGAAGCCAGCGGGCTCCCGTGCCAGGAGGCTGACCGGGAGCAAGAAATGCTGCAGCTTTATTTATCCTTACTGCAGTAATTCCTTCCTTAAAAACTTCCCTGCCAATGTAATCAGATGCACCCCCGAAAAAAAGCAAAGCAGTATCCTTTACTGCTCCCTCCGGGTCAACTATTCCATAGCGACAGCTTTCAAGTCTGGACAGGTATTTTAATAGTTTATTCCTTTCCTGGTCATCGTGCCGTGATATATCAATATAAATGAATGTGTTTTTATCCGTACTTTTTAACTTTTTTTTTAATTCAATGCATGAATGATATTCCACTGTAAAGTTTTTGCTTCTTTTGACTCCTGCAAAATTCGTCTTAATTGTCCCCCGGTCAGAAAATACAATAATTTTCATCCTTTACTCCGTTTCCCATTTCAATTCATATTTAAAGAAGGAAGAATTTTTTCCTGTTTTAACAGGCACCAGTTGTTCAGCAATGATAGGATCGAGCATATGATAAACGTTAGTGCTGAAAGTAACATTATTCGGCTTTGTATATTTTGACTCAATCTCACTAACTTTGTTTATGGTATCACTCTTAATATCTCCAAAGTTGTGCCTGAACTTGCATTGACCGCTGTGAACTGCCATCCGCACTCTCAGCAGTTCATCAAGCCTGTGCCCTATCAGGTTATAGATATACAGCTCATGAACAATCTCAATTGCACTCAGTGCAGCAGAATTATTCTTCTGGGCAAAGTAAAAGGCAATGAGACCGCCATCTCCTTCCCAGTTCCATATTCGGCCGTTCCTCTTTTCAACTGCATTCTGAACAATAGTTCGAATATCTGCATAGGTCGACTGTACAAGCTCAGCCGGGTATTTACGAACCAGAACTGAGCTGCCTACTATATCCACACGCAGGAATGAATATATACTCCTGCATCTCACGAAGAACGCTCCAGTTTTTTGTCTTCATGACCCGGGGATCTTCTACAAACATTTTAAAACCATTATCATAGAAAATCCCGGCTTTATCTATTTCTCCCAGAATCGTGTGCAGATAAGGAACCTTATATTTACGTCCCATAAACTCGGTGCGGCCAATCTCGATGAGAAGGTCTACAAACTGGAGGAATAACTCATTATCTTTTATGTCCTTAACTATCTGGCTTGCAACAGTTTTGTTCGGGATTGAAATGTTGGGCGGAAAGCCTGTTCTCTCACATATATCATAATTGGGCAGCAGTCTTTTTGTAAGCTGGATCATAGTAGGGACATCCATTGATCCCGCAAGTGCCCTTGTTGTTAATTTCATAAGCCACCCACTTACTCGCATAATAGTTGCAACCTTTCTATTATATTATTATTCACAAATTTTTTGTATCTATACAACCCCAGAGACACAGAGGTTTAGTAAAACATTAAACAATCGCTTTTTCAATACCTTCGATAAGGTGGCAAACATAGGCCCGGAGATTATCAATATCCTTTTTCGGTATCCTGAAACCGATGGCCCCCTCATGTCCTCCGCCGTTTTGAATCGAAAAAAGATCCAATACGTTTCTTAAATCAAAGCTTTTATACTGGCGGCTTCTCCTCATTCGAAATTGTATAAGATCGGAAATCCCGGGATCATCATAATATACTACAAGACTGAACCTGCCGCTCTCCTCAGCAAGTATATTTGCAGCAGATCTTGAAACCGAGACAATAGTATCATTATCCCATTCAACTCTCAGACGTTCCACATCATCCTGAGTGAGTATTACATAACCAATAGATGGAGAAAAACATTTCTTTTCCATTATGTAATTAAAACATGTTTCTTCCTTTGTTGAGCTTCTCTGAAGTTCACGATATATTTCCTCCATATTGGAGAAGTTTGTGGGTTTTGTTGTTTCTTTGGCAAGCAGGGTATTGAATATGTTACTGAAAATTGAATAATATCTTTTCTCCCTTTTTGATTTTAAAAGTTTACCCTTCTGTGACTCCCCGATAATCCCTGTCAGGATGGCAAGTATAAGGTTTCGGGAAAATAAATCAGCAATCCGATACTTCTTTAACAGATCCTTTTGATTTCTAAGCTTAAAGGCAAGATAACCAATCAGTTCGCTGGTGGAAGATGCTTCAGTCACCAGACAATATCCCTCATCACCAATATATTCACTATCCGCTCCTATATGATGATCAAATTCAATCTTTAATACATCCGGGCTATTCAGCAGCAAGATAATATCCGTATCGGTCTCTACCATTGAGGGTTTAGGGGTATCACACACTATAATAGTATCAAGTGGGCTTTTTCCCAGATCGCAGGTTTTCATATAATGAATAGAATTATACTTGCATATATTGAGAAGATACTGAAAATGTTCATGGATAGTACTTCCAAGACAGATCCTGACATCTTTATTAAATTTACGGACAAGAAGCGCAAAGGCCACCATAGAGGAAATACAATCTTCATCGGGATTTTTATGGCCGACAACAAGAAAATGCTCGCGGCTGAGCATGGCATTAATAATATTGTTAATGATCCTGTTTTTTTCAGAAATAGTAAAAATTACTTTTTTTTTCATTCAAAAGATACTTTCCTGCTTTTTTTTCTAATGTTGGACCAGACATTAACTTTATTACTCGATACTTTAAAACAAAGAATTGCCTGGGAAAAGGTTTAGACTGTTATTTCATTAATCGGCAATATTTACCCTATTCCGTCCTTCTTTTTTTGCCCTATACAATGCCTGATCCGCCTTTTCCAGTAGTGTTTTGATATTATCAGCATGCTCAGGAAAAGAAGCAATACCCTGACTTATCGTTATCTTATTAATCGGACATTCAGAGCCCTTTAACAAATCTAAAACCCTGACTTCTTTACAAATATTTTCGGCTAATCCTCTGACATCATCAATGTCGGTATCGGGAAGGAGAACAGTAAATTCATCACCTCCGTATCTTGCGATAATATCATGTTTTCGCAGATACTTCTTAAAAACATCTACAACAGCAAGAATAACATGATCTCCTGTTTTATTGCCGTACCTTTCATTAATCTCCCTGAAATAATCCAGATCCACCATTATCAGGGATAATGGTTTACTTTTATTCTTTGACGCAACAAAATAGTTTTCTAAAGCACCATCAAGAAAGCGTCGGTTATACACTCCGGTCAGTTCATCAGTGACTGCCCTTTTAGTTGCCTTCTCACCCCAAACAACCATATCAGAAAGAAACTCGCTTGTGTCCCTTAACCGCTGGCTGGTAATAGTCAGCATCCTGTACATGATCTTTATTGCAATATAGGAGTGGTCTTTAATTAATTTGAAGAAATCACTTTCATGCAGTGACAACAGGATGCTCTTCTCCTTCGTATGGCATGTTGCTGATCTCGGAGCATTTTCAAAAATCGACATTTCCCCAAAAAAATCTCCAGAAGAAAATTCTGTTATTTCACGTTCTTTCCCGTCAGATAGCCGAATTGAAATTGATATTTTACCGGATTTCACAATGAAAAGCATCTTTCCTTCATCACCCTCCTTAAAAATGGTTTTCCCTTTTTCGATTACAGTAAAATTCAGAGAATTCAAAATATTATGTATTTCAGATGAAGATAGTAAAGAAAAAATATCCACCTGCCTTAAAAATTCTACAGTATTATCCATTTTTATCGATAACCTTTTTTATTACGGAGCAGATAGAATTCTATTCCCGCCGCTATTTCTTGCTTTGAACATCATCTCAAATGCTAACTCAGTAAGCTTCTCTGAATTTTCTGCATGAACAGGATAGGTAGAGACTCCAATGCTCACAGTAAAATAAACCTTTGAACCGGTTACAATTTGATTAAAATCCAGTTTATTAACAGCAGTTTGTATATCTTCGGCGATTTTAACTGCAGTTTTTGTTCCTGTTCCCGGGAGCACTGCAGCAAATTCATTACCCCGAAATCGAATGGCTATATCATCTTTTCTCAATTTTGATTTAAATGCAGCCGCCATTAATTTCAGTGCATTATCACCTGCATCATGACCGTATGTATCGTTAATATCTTTAAATTTATCAGGTTTGATCATAATCACACTTGTTGGTTCTTCATCATATTCGGATAATAGTAAAGGGAAATCCTCTTCAAGATAGATGCGGTTATAGAGCCCGGTAAGCTTGTCCTTCATCACCTGTTTCTTCAAGTTTTGTATCCATGGTGCCTTCTCAGAGATAAGAGTATTGGCAGTGCGTATTCGGCCTGCTATTCTTGCCAGGAGTTTATGTAATATTTGTGCAAAAATCCTGGGATGTTTTTGTAATATATCTTTAAACAGCACCCCTTTAATGGGAAAAATAAGCAAACTGGTATCTTTTTCTGCTCTTGCCACTGCTGTCCTGGGGGCATTATCAATCAGATCCATTTCACCGAAACATTCTCCGGCAATAAAACGGGCAAGGTCCACATCCTTTTGATTATCTCGGTGTTTTGTTATGAGCAACTCACCTTTTTGTATTATAAACAGTTCCTGTTTATGCTTACCCTCCCGAAAGATAACCTCTCCGGCACGGAAGGTATAATACCTGCTGTATCTGGCTACTATATCCAGCTCCTGCTTTTTTAAGGTTGAGAAGAGATCGACATTTTGTAACAATTCAATCTTTTTCATTGTACGCTTTCCCGAATGTGGACAAGCCACATGAATGTGCACAATCCACATTAAAGTGCTATTCGTTCACCATTTGCATAGGCTGACCGGTAGCTTCAAGCACAGACAGCCAGATGGGGTCTTCCGGGGATAGATACTTTCTCTGCGATAATGCAAGTTTAACAGGCGCATTGGTAAACTGGCCTTTCCACCTTCCAACAATCATACCTGTTTTCCCTGCCATTCCAGCATGAACTGCATTCTGGGCAAGCTGCATGCAGTAAATGGCATCATGTGCGTTTGCCGGTACGGACCGGATAATATAGCTTGGGTCAATATATTTAAGGTTAACATAGATATCTGTATTGTTTTTGAAATAATTTTTTATTTCAGATTGTAGGTATATTCCAATATCCCCTAATTTTGGATTTCCTGAATCATCTTCTCCTTCAATATTCTCCCTGAGGTACTTTTGCCCTGCACCTTCTGCAACGATGATTACAGCATAACCACGATTTCTAAGCCTTTTTTCAAGTGTTTTGAAAAAACCATTTGGCCCTTCAAGATCAAAAGGAACTTCAGGGATTAAAACAAAGTTTACAACATTGAGGGCAAGAGATGCATTTGCTGCTATAAATCCGGACATCCTCCCCATTACCTTTACAAGTCCGATCCCGTACGGGGCACCGCTCGCTTCTACATATGCACTTTTAATTGCTTCCGCTGCAATTGAAAATGCAGTCTCAAGACCGAATGTTTTTTCAACATAGGATATGTCATTATCAATTGTTTTTGGTATTCCAATTACCGATATTTTCAGACCTCTTTTTTTTATCTCTTCGTACATTGCCTGGGAGCATCTTAGAGTCCCGTCACCACCAATCATGAAAAGAATCGATATATTCATTCTATCGAGACAGTCTACAATCTCACCTACATCCTGGGGACCCCTGGAAGAAGATAGGATACTGCCCCCTTTCCCCAGTATATCCCTGACCTTTTCAGGCAATAATAAAACAGGCTCATGACCATAGCCTGGAATAAACCCCTGACAGCCGTACCTGAATCCGTATATTGTTTTCACATTATATCTGT
>Ga0114925_10000279_pt1 | contig 21267 bp, 18 predicted proteins | sample SumtaG_2_FD_87287 | JGI IMG/M metagenome (GOLD analysis project Ga0114925, IMG submission 87287) | Deep subsurface microbial communities from Indian Ocean to uncover new lineages of life (NeLLi) - Sumatra_00607 metaG | ecosystem: Environmental > Aquatic > Marine > Oceanic > Sediment | place... | reverse complement strand
TCTCGAACTATTCATGAAATAAATTCCTTGTGTTATGAATTATGCATTAAAAACATTGAAAAACCAGTATAACACAACAACTATTGTGTGCAACAAAGGGACTTTTAGAAAAACCAAATCGACACTATTTGTTATTTTGCTTCTTCACCCGCATCACGATCAACTGGCTTTATTTTTGAGGCAGACTCAGATTTCTTTTTTGCTTCTTCATCTGCGGTTGTATGCCAAATTGGAATTGCGATTTCAATATTTTGCTCTCGTAATATTTTTACAAGGAGCACACGCAAATCAGCTGCAATTTGCCACATATCAAGCGTTAGATGCGAACTAACATAACCACGAACCAAAAACTTAAATCCATATTCTCCAAAATCTTCAAGTCGTACTGCTGGCTTTGGACTTTTTAAAATTTTTGGATGTGCATCAACTGCTTTTTGTAAAACAGCTAACACTTTTTCAGGATCTTCATGATAATGAATATTGATCTTGATATCGTCCAAAGCAATAAAACCGGATACATAGTTCCAGTTAACAACTGCTTTTGTCAGAGCAAAAGCATTCGGCACCACAATGCTCATGCTATTTTTTTTGCGCAAAATAATAGATCGAGGCGTAATTCGTCTAACAATTCCTGACGTTTTGTCGTCAATCTTAACGTAGTCACCAATTTTAAATGGCCGCTGAATCAAAATAATAAAGTATGCAACAAGATCACCCAACGGCTCTCTGACTATCCAACCAACACCCAATATGGTTAGCCAAAGGTTTTTAGTCAGTCCGCCAAGCCCAACATGTTCAAGACCAATCATAATCAAAGCAACAATAATCAAATAACGGGCAAGCCCCATCATCGCCTGCTGAATCCCCATTCCAACAAGAAGCAGATCAAAAATGCGTTTTAAAACAAACTTGTTAAATGCATAAGCAATTAAAAATCCGATAATAGTAAATGCCAAAACCTGGAAGAATGATATTGGAGAAATGATTTTTTCGCCCTCGCCAAAGAACACGGCGGTCCTCATCCACTCATTAACATCTTTGTACGAAATTGGCCAACCCCATATCTTCGCACCCAGAATAAAACCTACAAGAAGCAATGCGACAAACGAAATAATAACAAAAAGACCATACCAACTTTTTGCCGAACCGAACCGCTCTTGAACAACATCATCTCGTGTTGAGAAAAACAGTTTTGATGATGCTTTTTTGACAATAAGTTGCGCCCAATAAAAAAGAGGAAAGAAAAGAGCTGTTAAAAACAGTCGTGATAAGACATGCAACACAAGGCGCCCAAACCCAACATAAGGATTGATCATCACAATAATTGCAATAATACAAGCAAGAACAAGGTAGAAAAACTTATCAACTTGCGAATAAATATATTTCCACGTTTCTGTTGTTGTTGGAATTAAACTTAAAATCTGTTCTTTGGTGATAAGGAAAATTAAACAAACTTGGAAAATAATAAAATTCAAAGCAAGTGCAATAATCGGAAAGCCTGATTCTTTGTACGGCCCGAGTAAAAATGCTGTTCTGAAAAATTGAATGATCACCGTCGAATAAAGCAACGTAGAAACAATAAACTGGAAACGTGGGCCAAACTGTGGCGTCAAAAGAAAATAATCCTGCTCTTTGTTCAGAAGAACAAGTTGATACAAAAATCTGTTTGATAAATATAAAAAGAACGGAATTGAAAGCAAATAAAACATTGCCTGCAAACCATAATCAGGAACAAGTCCAAATCGTATAAATACAAATAAAATAATCCAAATCGATAGTGCTACAAAATGAGCAACAATAAAACGTAAAACGACACTCAACAAGAAACTAAACAAGCGCATACCTCGATACTGCTTTGTTCGATCAAGCAAAGGAATAATTCTTTTTTCTGTGTATATTTTGAAAAAGAGAAGCCCTAAAAGCAATAGTAAAAGCTGCAAAAAGAACCAGACAAGATTCATTCCTCTCGGTAATTCATAATACAATTTACTAGAAAATGACTTTATGCTAAATCGTTTTGCATAGGTATAAAAATCTGATGCAAATCGTTTAACGTCAGGCATAACAGATTTAAGTTCTTGTAATTTAATAGCTTCTTCTGAACGCTTTAAAATTCCTGTTGCAGCTTTTAGTTCACCTACAATAAACCCAATTTGTTCTTGTGAATTCTTTGCTGTTGCAACAATATCACGATATACACCAGAAAGTCGCTCCATCATTGTAATCTGCAGCCCTATCCTAACAAGAGACTCTTTTAACAATCCAACAGTTTGATTGAACTCTCTTGAACGTGCCTTGAAAACCATTGCTCGTTTTTTATGCAGATTTTCCAGTAAACTTTTTATGTTATCACGCGCCGCCTTTTGTGAATCCATCATTCCCAAAACAACATTTTCTCTTTCTTTGAATCTAGCAATTGTTGCACTGATTTCAGCCTCAGGAAGACTATATTTCTTTATTTCCTGATCTCGCCATTCCTGCGTTGATTTTTCACCCGATTTAATGGTGTAAAATGTAATTTTTACATCCGCAAGAAGTTCCTGATACCGTAACTTTTCATCTTCCAATGATATCTGTGACTCAAGTAACTCTCGTGTTCGCTCAGCAAATAAATATTTACTGTTTGCACTACCAACAAGTGCCTGGCCATAATATGAAATTGGTGTTTGCTTTGGTTCCAAACTCCAATCATCAAGTGAAGCTCCGAGCTCAATATTGTATTGTTTTGAAAGGATTTCAAGTTCTTTCATTCGTTGTTGATTATCACGTGCAAGTTTTTCTTCTTCTCGACGATAGCTTCCCTTTATTGCAAGCGATTTCTGTTTTGTTTTATTCAATTCTGAACGAGCAGTCGAAACATCTTCTTCACGAACATTAACAAATGGCCTGACTGCTTCTACTGTTTTTTCAAGCTTTTTTAGTTTCTGCTTTTCAATAAACTGTTTTGTTTTTGTATAACTCAGATTTTGTTTTGCAGAAACAAGCCTCAAACTGGCCAGCTCACTTTTTTGATACAACAACCTCTCTTGTAGTTTCAAAAGATCAACCTTCTGGTCATGATCAAACCCAAACATTTCTTCAGGTCCTTGTGATCCTGGCGTTGCAGCAAAGGTTTTTAGTTGTTCCTGCTTTTCTTTAAATGATTTTTCAGCTGCTTGTGCACTTGCAGTACGACTTTCTAATTCTGCGCTACTATTTCTTTCCTGTTTTTCAAGCTGTTCTAGTTTGTTTTTTTGACCGAGAACAAGCTTATTCAAGCCTTGCAACTCTTCGAACGAATAAATTGATTGACGTCCGCTGTAAAACTCCTTTAAATAGGTTTCAAAACCAGGATCTTCCAAGTATTTATCCAGCAGCTTGATGTGCTCTTGCATCGAATCAATAACCTGCTTATAACCTTGTTGCCTGTCTTTCACTGACTGATAAAGCTCGTTCAACTTTGACAGTTTGCTATTTAAAAACTCCTCGTTCCGTTGATCCTGTTTAATTTTAGGTTTAACGGCATTAATTTCTGACGCAAGCTCTGCAAGCAGTGTTTTTGCCTCTTGTGAAAATTCCTGCGACTCTTTTTCTTGTGCAGCAAATTCTTTTTGCAACGTAGAGCGCTTATTCTTTTTCTCGTCAGCAACTGTGGCAAAAAAGGTATCCGAAGTACTCCCTTCTTGTAGTGTCTTGAGTAATATGCCGCCATAGATACTGCTTGAAAACAACAAACAAAACAGAACAGAAAAATGCTTTCTTTTCATGGCATCCTAATCTTTTTTAAAAAATGAATCGTTTTAAAATCTTTATAATACGGGTGTGCTCCTACACATTTATATAACCATGCATCTACTGTATGCTCGATCTCTAAATGTAAGTTTGCAGAAACAATACTGTCAATAGATTCTGAACATAACCAGTAAAACAGCTTTGGAGAAAATGGTCTATTTCCATGTGCAATGCCTAAAGAAATAAAACATTTAAACAAAAAAATTTTTTTATAAAAATTGTTAAAAAAAAGATGTTCGTCGACATACAACTGTATCAACAAGGAAAACGTTTTTTTTGAACAAGCGCCATAAACAAGAGAATAAAAACAGAATTCAAATAAATGATGTAAAAAAAGAATGTCCCGTTTTGCGAGTTCAAACGGAACATCTAGTAACTCAAATCTATCAACAAAAAAACGTGCTCTCTTTTTTTGCAAATCATACTGCACAAGAGCTCCACATACCGGCACTCGCTTTTGAGTTCTACAACAAATCTTTCCTTTATATTTATCAAATAAAAAAACGATTTCAGAATCTGACTTTAAAACGATGCCGATTGATAACATGTTACAGCTATGCCTTCAAAATAGAAATTCTAACGGTACTTAATAATATCGGCACTTGCTTATGAAAAGAAAATTACTACACCTAACTAAGATACATAAACACTGCACTTTTAAGTCCAAAATCAATACCCCTTTTAAGCAAGGAAAAACCTATTTTACGATAATCATATCGTTCTTCCTCAACATTGACATTGACCCATGAAAGATCTTTTTCAAAACCAGAATTCTTCAATAAAGTGTTATCACAACGCTTTACTTTCACGAATCCGCTACTACTAACCCTTTTCATTTTAGGTTCATTCGTATTGCTCAGATAAAAGATAGAAAGAACTCTGTTAAAAAAAGAAAAATTAATAGCATTAACTGGACTATGATTCAATGAAAAAACAACCAACAATGCAGCGAACATTTTTTTTGTGATATTCATGATCCCCTTTCAAAGTTAAACAACAATAATCCTACAAAAATTATAAATATAGACACTCCAAACAACAAGGTTAATTTTTCTCCAAGAAATAACCAACCCAACAACGTCACAAATAACGGGATAGAAAAACCTGCAAGCGAAATAAACGTTAATGAATATTTTTTAAGACAATAAGCATACAAGCCGTATCCAACAATGTTACCCGCAACAATTGTATACCCAAAAAGTATAACAAATTGTGTCCAAGAAGGAATAGAAATCGAACTGATTGGATCAATCAATGCTGATGTTCCAAGAGCAAGAAAACCACTTACAACCATAGAAAGACCATTAATTTCTGTCGGTTTATACCGTTCTTTTTTCAGCAAAGATCTCACCAAAATCCATCCATACCTCCCGACAACAACAGCACCAAGCGCTGCCAACTCCGGCCAGGAAAAAATAAACCATGCATGAAGTGATGCTTCACTCAACGAACCAGACGCCATTAACAACATGACACCCAAAAAACCAACTGTAATTCCCAAAAACTGTTTAAGTGTCAGTTTTTCTTTCCACAAAATATAGGCATACAGTGCCGTTACAAACGGGTCACAACTACCAATCAACGCTGCCTTTGAAGAAGGAAGCCCCTTGAGTCCATATGCCTTTAATAATGAAGGAAAATAAGTGGTAAACAAAGCAATACCAATAATAGTCAGCAGGTCGCGCTTGAAATAAGAAAATTTCAGTCGTTTATTGTTTCTGTAGTGAACCGCTATCATAATTAAGCCCGCACACAACATGCGAATACCTACAAAAAATATCGGCGGCAACCAGCCAAGCAGTACCTTATTTGCAGAAAAACTACTTGCTAACAAAAAATAAGCTAAAAATAAAAGTGTCACTGTTTTGCACCTCTTGCTACTTGTGCGTTTTCTTTGGCCCTTCCCAATACTCAAACTAACATAAAAGCTGTTTATTTAAAGAAAACCATCTAACCCCATATCCTTGCAAAACGAAACATCATTCGGTTCACGACCAAGAAAATCCCTGATCATCTCATTTGGATCTTTGCTTCCACCCTGTCCGACAATTGTTTCCACATACTTTTTGCCCGCATCAGATTGCAAAATACCGCTCTTATTTAGAGTTTGAAAAATATCAACAGAAAGCACTTTTGACCAAATATAACCGTAGTACCGCGCGCCATAACCAGTTAAATGACCAAATGATGCATAAAAGTGTGTTGTTTCATCTGAAGCAACATTGCGTACAATATCTCGCTCCAAATCTAAAAATATCTTTTTGATATCCTTATCTCGTCCTGCATCGAAGTAAGAAAGTGAAAGAAGCGCAAAAAACGTTTGCCGCTGCCAAAACCAACCGCTGTCAAATGTTTTAAGCGCAAGGATTTTCTCTATCTGTTCTCGCGGAATTGATTTGCCCGTTTTGTAATGTTTGCTGATTTTTGAAAGAACATCTGCATCCCACAACCAATCTTCAAGCATCTGTGATGGAACTTCTACAAAGTCTGTTGTTGTCGCTGTTCCTGCCTGTGATTCAAGATGGGTTCTTCCCAAAATATGGTGCATTGCATGTCCAAACTCATGGAAAAGCGTATTAACTTGGCTTCGCAACAACAACGACGGTTTGTTTGCCGTTGATTTTGGAAAGTTGGCAACCACAAAACCAACTGCTGGTAAATCACTATCTTTTATTCCTGAAATCATGCCAAAATGTGCTGCATGGCTATATTTGTGTGGACGAGGATGCAAGTCAAGCAACAAATAAGAAATAAGCTTATCTGTTTTGGCATTAAATACTTTGACAAGCTTTACTTCAGAATGCCAAAATCCTCCTGCTTGCACCGGCTCAAAACGAACACCAAAAAATGTTTCATACAAATCAAACATTGCACTCAACGTATTTTCAAGCTGGAAATATTCAGAAAGTTTTTGCTCATCAACCGCCAAATGTTCTTTCTTGTAGCTGTTATGCACAAACCCAACATCCCACGGATTCAGTTTTCCATTTTTTGTAAAGGCTATGGACTCAGGAAGTTCTTTAGACAGCACATCAAATTCAAGCTGTTCTTTTTTGTTAAGTTTTTTCAGCAAATCACGCAAAAATATTTGTACGCGATCAGGTGTTTTTACCATCTGACTATCAAGGTTCAAATGCGCATAACTTGTAAAACCAAGTAATTTTGCAAGTTCGTCACGCTTTGAAATGATCTTCTCTAGAATTTTTACATTTACAGGATACGCACGATTGCGATAGGTCCGGTACATTTTTTTTCTGGTTCCTGCAACCGAACAGTTTTCCATTACCATTTTGTAATTTGGCATGTTTGCAGGAATAATAATCTCGCCAGCTTCGTTTTTTTGCAATGCACCGATAAATTCATCTTCAAGCCCTTTGAGCTCAGAACGTTTGACATCAATTGCACTGGTATCACTTGAAATATTTCCTGAAAAAGCAAGACTCAGATCAACAAGCTCTTTTTGTATTTTTTTGACATTTTCAAGCTGTTCTGCCGGCAAATCAAGACCCGAACGCCTGAAACTTTTCATCGTTTCTTGCAAAAAATAGCTCTGATCAGAACGAAGATCTTCGTGTTCACTTTGATTTTCAACATATGATTTAAACGCCTTGTACAACCTAACATTGCCACTGATCCAATCAATTTCAAACTCCGATATCGCTTGCAAAGCATCACGACAACTATTTCTGATTACTTCATCTGTGCTTACTTCCTTAAGAACTGCACACGCTGCTGCAACCGGCTCTAAATCGCTATCAACAGTAAGACGATCTAATGCGTACGCAGTATTTTCAAACGTTCTCTGATCAGCAGGAATCGCAATTAATTCCTCTATTTTTTGCTTCGTTGCCACAATCGCATTTTTTACTCTTTTTTGTATCTCTTCTGATGTTTTTGGAAAAAGATTTTTCAAATCTTCAACTGTTTTAATCTGTGCAAACATAATATCCTCACTTATTCCACGCTTTTTATCACATCGACTTATACCGAAAATAGTTACCAAAATAATACTTACTAATCCAACTATCGTTCCCAACTTGTACATCTTTATACCTTTTTTTAGTGAATTTATCCTTTTTAAAAGTTTAGACTTTTTTCCACATTCTGCCTACAATCAAAGAAATAATAGGTTTAAACAACGACTAAAGGATCAACCATGAAAAAACAAATCATTCTTCTTCCGCTTCTTCTTCTAACCTCTCCTATTGCGTTGTGTTACAATAAAAAAACAAAAAAAACTGTTTCCGTTCCTTGCTGCCTTGAATGTGTAAAAACTGCATTTGTCGGTTTTATAAGAGGCGCCTCTGAAGAATTAAAAAAGTGTAAAGAAAAACGAAACCAACAGATTAAAAAAATCATTCAAAAAAAGAACAACTAAAAGCGAATAAATCGAAAAACCAATAATGAAAATTAAAAAAAAACTAATTCTATCGCTTTTGTTTGCAGGTATCTTTGGCGTTCAATCTAACTCATGGACTATGGATGACAACCTTATTAAAAAAACAATAATCGACAAAACAAACAAATTCATAATATCGAAAATTATCGACGAGAACAAAGATAAGTTTTCTTGTGATAACCACAATAATGATATGCCTTTTATTGGAACATCAAAACACATAGATCACTTTTTCACTTTTTCATTCAACTCCAAATCACAACCACCTAGTTGCAATCTTTCTATTGAAAAGAATATGATTATGAAACGAATAAAAAACGTATCTATATGCAACAAAAAACCTTCTGATACTAGTGATAAATCAAAAGAATATTACTTACTAGAAGAACTACCCATTGATATATTTGTAAACACAATTGATATATTTGCAAACACAATTAAATATACCATTTCTAAACAAGAAGGCTCCCCTCCATACAAGTTGGAAATAAATGAAATCAAAAAAAACGCTAAAGAAGAAGAAAAATCATGCAAGTCTACTTTCAAAACCGTATCTACTTTCAAAACCGTATTTCTCTTCTGTAGCTTGGCCGGTATGACTGCTGCTATAGGAACCCTTGCTTACAAATTATCACGCAGCAAAAAATAACATCATTCTGCTGCAGTTTATTCAATGAAAATAGAAACCGGCAGAGCCGCTTTCACTGAGACTATTGAAACAATAAATATCTTGTTCTACGCTGAAAGAGGAAATGACAATGAAAAAGAATAAAAAACTAATTCTATCTCTTTTGTTTGCAGGCCTTTTTGGCACAAACGTTTGGGGTATGAAAAATCTGTCTATAAATGATTTCAAAACTGATCCGGTTGTAGATAAAAGCGGTACATTTAAGCTTTTAAATGGATCTGGAAATAAATGTACCTCCACATCTGCCTATCGTAAATATTTTTATTCCCGTCAGGGATACCAAAAGTCAAAATCTACTGTATCAAAAAGAGATAGTTTTTGGTTCTTCTTGTATAAATTTCACAAAATCGATAAAGATTTTATAATGACACCGGGTTTCCAACTAGTTATACGGCCTGGACAAGAAAAAACATCCAAATTAAATTATTCTATCAAATGGAATATAGAACTTATGCCTGAAAAAAAAATTAAAAAAATCAAAAACCATCATACAAAAAAAACATATAAAATTATGAAAAATGAAACGACAGAAGATAATGAAAAATATCCTTATACTTTAGAAATTCGCGATAAAACATATACTATATCCAAGCACAAAGAACACCCAATCTTCAGGTTGACAATAGATGAAATTCTTCCAGAAGCCGTAATCTCAACGTCTAAATCTTCTTCAAAAAAAACGACTACAGGCTTTGTGGTTGGTAAAAAGCAAAAAGAAAAATTTGCTAAAAAATCACCTGAAGTAAAAAAAACTAAAACATTTTATGATGATTTGCGGAAAAAAATATTCGTAAAATATGGAAAAAATTCTGTTAAAAAGATAACAGTTAGGAATAAAAAATTTGAACTTGAAGAAATAGATTTAGATGATTTTGATGATATGGATGATATTCAAATAGGTTTTTTAAATGCTCTTACAACGATTTTAGTCGTTGAAATGAAAAACGGCAATAAAATTGCAGGAGCATCTTGTTATGATGAAAAGCGTCTAATACACAAAGATGGTTCTATTTCTTCAAAAATTACAATTTCTTCAGCAAATGGTATAGATTACACTCCGTATTGTGAGAAAATTAAAAACGAGGGTATAGATATACTAGAAGACAAAGGCCTACTAGAAGAAGAGTATGATACAGAAATAAAACTGAACGATGACTTTGTTAAGCGATACAAAAAAGATAACACATTAGTTTCTGAAAAGCGTCAGATTTTATAGTTTGAAAAATCAAATTTTTATTGAAACAATAAAACAACCCAGTTGTTCTTCTTATTTTTCGAAAAAAACCAATTCAATCCGCAGCTGTAGTAGCTGAAACCGCTACCGTTTTGGGATAAACCGGAAAATACTCGACCCAGAGCCGCTTTCACTGAGCCTATTGAAACAATAAACATCTTGTTCTACTCTGAAATTAGAATGAAAAACAAAAAATGGAGGAGATACGATGAATAATCGCAAAAAACTAATTTTGTCAATGTTACTTGCAGGCCTTTTTGGCACAAATACTTGGACGATGAATGATGATTACAATAAAAAAAACTATATAGATGATAAAACAGGCACGTTTTCTATCAACGTAGATAACAATACTCATCATTATTCCCATTTCAGCAACCCTGAACATGGCAAGATAAACTTCTGGGGCACAGCAGATCAGCAAATAGATAAAAACTCATTCTCCCGCTATAATTTTAAATTTACAGCCAACGAACAAATAAAAAACTTTTATTGTCGTGTTGAAAATTATCTTTTTGATTCGTCGTCCGGAAATTTAAAAACAAAAAATAAAGAAACGAGTTATCCTAAAGACAATGGTAGCATTACTTACTGCTTCCCATATATATTCGAAGTTTTAAAAGCCAAAAACAACACAAAATCACCGTCCTTAAAATTGAAAATAACCAAACAAGAAAAATCACCGCCCTTTAAATCGAAAATAACCAAACAAAAAAAACCTAAACCTCGCCGCTGGTTTTCTCTTAAAAATATGCTTTTTACCGCTGGCATAACTACTGGAGCCTTCGGACTAGGATACCTTTCTTACAAGTACCTGTGGGGCAAAAAATAATTTGAGCAATTAACGTCTCAGTTCTTTGAGCTTTTCACGAAGAGCAATAGCTTTTTCAAAATCAAGTTTGGCGGCGGCCTTGTGCATCGCCGCCTCTATTTTTTTTAATTCATCTGGGCTATTTTTGATTTCTTCTTTATTTTCTCGATTTCTCTTTTTTTTGTTCACGGAAGAAGCATCTGCAATTGCTGCTTGAAGCTTTGTGATACTTTTTTTCACATCCCGCTTCACGCTTACTGGCGTGATATTGTGCTCCTTATTATAAGCTTGCTGCAACGTTCTGCGTCTATTTGTTTCATCAATCGCTGACCGCATTGATTTTGTTACAGTATCTGCAAACATCAGCACTTTTGACTCTGTATTGCGAGCTGCGCGACCAATCAACTGAATCAAAGAACGTTTGTCACGCAAAAAACTTTCAATATCCGCGTCCATAATTGCCATCAATGCAACTTCGGGCAGATCAAGCCCTTCTCGTAATAAATTCACACCTACAAGACAATCTAACTGTCCTATGCGCAGTTTTTGTAGTAACTCTGTCCGTTTTGGAGTTTTTAAATCACTGTGCAAATAACAAACTTTTAATTGTTGTTCCTGCAAATATCGGGCCAACTGTTCTGCCAACTTTTTGGTAATCACTGTAATGAGTGTTCTAAAACCTTTTTTAGTAGTTGCCTGAACTTCTTTGAGCAATCGATCAATCTGTCCAACACGCGATATAATCTTAATTTTTGGATCAACTAAACCGGTTGGACGAATAATTTGTTCAACAATCTGTTTTGAAGCTCGCAACTCATATGGACCAGGTGTTGCGGAGACAAAAATCACATCATGAAAATGTTTTTCTATTTCCTGAAATTGCAATGGACGGTTGTCAAAAGCAGATGGTAGCCTGAATCCAAACTCAATTAACGATTTTTTGCGGGCTCTATCACCTGCATACATCCCATGCAACTGTGGAATTGCAATGTGTGATTCATCAACAACAAACAAAAAATCTTTATCAAAAAAATCAAATAAGCAAAATGGCGCTTTTCCTGACTTTCTTCCATCAAAATGAAATGAATAATTTTCAATTCCTGAACAGTAACCAACTTCTTGCAACAACTCAAGATCATGAGAAACTCGCTGTACAATGCGTTCACGATACAACGGGCTCTTGATAGTTGGCGCATATGCTTCAAGCTCTTTTTTAATACTTTTAATTGCTTGTTCTTTTTTTTCTTTAGTTGTTACAAAATGCTTTGCAGGAAAAATAAGTGCATCATCAAGCGATGTAAGCACCGTATTATTTCGCGAGCAAACCCACTGCAACCCTTCAATTTCTTTACCAAACAGCTCAATGCGCAACTTTTCTTTCTGATACGGCAAATTCACCTCAACCGTGTTACCAAATACCTGAAATGTTCCAGGCGCTCTATCTACATCATTGCGCTTGTATTGCACAGAAATAAGATTTGCTAACAACTTTTTGCGTGATATTTTTTGCCCCACACGCAATGAAAAAGCCAAATTTCGATAATCTGACGGATTCCCAAGCGAATAAATGCAAGAAACGGAAGCAATAATGATGGTATCGCGACGATTTATCAACGATGCAGTCGCTTCAACACGCAATCTTTCAATCTCGCTGTTTACCTTGGTTTCTTTTGGAATGTAAATATCCTGCGCAGGCAAATAAGACTCCGGTTGATAATAATCGTAATAACTAACAAAATAACAAACCTTGTTTTCAGGAAAAAAGAGCGAAAACTCTTCGTACAACTGCGCAGCAAGTGTTTTGTTTGGTGAAAGCACCAAAACAGGACGATCTTGCCTAGCAATCACATTTGCAAGCGTAAACGTCTTGCCAGAACCGGTTACACCAAGCAATGTCGATTTACCCGGCCTACCGTTGAGCAACTGCTTGATTGCCTCTGGCTGATCTCCAGATGGTAAAAATGGATTGTGAAGCTTAAATAGTTTTTCCATAGATTCATGATACCAAACAGATAAAAACAGATCAAAAAAGCCTTTTTGATTGAAAAGCTCAAGTAACAATTGATATAATAAAACTATGTAAACTGTAATATAAGGGAAAAATTATGAAAAAAATTCTGATTGGTGCGTTGCTTTTCGGAAGTTTATCCTTGTATGGCGTAGAAAATCTTTTTATAAAAACTCTTGAAAAATTAAACACTAAGGGAAAAAACTCTCTTACATATCTGGAAACGTTAGATAAAAGCATTGCAAAACCTTTTTTTAAAAAATGTAAAAAATATGTCAAACCAAAATTTATAAGCTATCCTTATACACCAGTTAAAATAGAATACCGTAGAGTATATGTGATAAAAAACCTAGAAGGAGAGGGAACATTTCACTATGAATTTAAAATAGAAAAATTCTATGAAGTTGTTCAAGAATACAAAAGGAAAAATGCCCTAACAAAAAAAGAAAAAAAACTTCTTAAAGAGACACAGAATATTTTTCGCTCACTCGAACAAAAATTTCCTGTCCTTGAAACTAAAAAAAAACATGAAGACCAATGTAATCGCTCTATAGAAAACTTCTTAAACTTACCTCAAAAATCTACACCTCAATCCGGCCTTTTCAGATCACTCTATCTCAATATCATGAGCTGGCTTGAGTAAGTTGAAATAATAAAAACAAAAGGAAAAAAATGAAAAAAATTCTGATTGGTACGTTGCTTTTAGGAAGCTTATCAGCATATGGCGTAGAAAATCTTACATGGTTTTTAGATTTACTCAAAGAAAGATCAGAAGAAGTTATTCTAAACAAAAAAAGATACAACAAAGACAATAATATACTTTATAAAAGCTGTAATGAGGGTATCCCAACTGGGTATCACAAAAAACGAGTGTTACACAGAGTATATACTCAAAGCAACATACAAATAGGCGTCGAAATACAGTTATTCAAGAAAGCAACAGAAATATACAAAAGAATGTTCTCTGTGACCAAAGAAGAAGCCGTACTTTTGAAAGATGTCCAAAAAATATATAAAAACCTAGAAAACGAATATCAATATGAATATACAGAAGAACAAGAAAATAAATGTGATATCGCTATTAAAGAGTTTCTTGATCTTTCAAGAACCTTACTAGGAAGCGCAAAAAAGCCCGGCTATTTCAAATTACTTTATCTCAAAATCATGAGCTGGTTTAAGTAAGCTTTTCGTAAATTTGCACAACCTGCTTTGTACGCTGCTGAGGAGAGTAGGTATTCGCAGTTGCAATTGAACATTTTCGCAATTTTGCAAACAGATCGTCGTTATCGGCGATCTGTTTAATTTTTTGAAGCATTTCTTTCTGTGAATCAACAATAAAACCATTTTCACCTTGCTTAATGATATCCCGCTGACCAGGACCATCAACTGCCACAACAGGTGTGCCGCCAGCCATTGCTTCTGCCAGTACAAGCCCCTGAGTATCACTTGTTGAGGAAAATAAAAACAGATCTGCTTCACAATAATACTTCAATAACTGCTCTTTTGGTGGTTTTATAACAAACTGAACCTGAGAATCTTTCAATTTAAGCGTTTTGTAGGCATAGTAACGCAATTCGGCTTCATGAGCACCGTAACCCACAATTGTGAATAAAAATCTCTCAGGTGGCAATTTTGAGACAATTTCGAGTAAATACTCAATACTCTTCTCCTTGACCAAACGACTAACCAACAACAATCTAAATTTTTCTGTTTTTGATCTATTAATAACCACATTACCTAAAAACATATCCTGCAACGGACTCGGAATAACTGAAATGGGTGTTTTTATGCCCTGAGAAAGAAGATAGTGCTGAATAAAAGTACTTGGAGCAATAATATGATCAACAGTACCACAAAACCTCAAAACTTTTCTTTTTACAGCATATTGCACTAGAGGCTGATAAAATGGCACATAATGCGCATATCGCTCATAAATGGAGTGGTAAGTGAAAACAACAGGAATCTTTCGTTTGCGAGCAATTTTGAGCCCTTTTTGGCATAAAAGAAAGGGATGATGTAGATGAACCACATCGGGATTAAAATCATCTAAGAATCGCTCTATTACTCTACCCGCTCGCCAGGGAACCGCCATTTTGTTGTTATTGCGATCAAAACGGACCAAACTCGGCACCCTGAGCACGTATTCTGGATCTTCATGCTGTGAACCTAAAAAATCTAGTGTAATAATCCTTAAATCATGACCGTTTTTTAGAAACTGCCGACTGAATGCCCGTATTGAACTGACAACACCTCCAGAATAGGGAGTATAATTGTTGGTTATATGCGCTATTTTCATGGTTTTTAACCATACAACATGCTCGGAGCAAATGCAAAAAAGAGCTTCGACCGCCTCTCAATCGAGCTATTGCCAACCCTGTTGCGGCCAAACACCCCCCATGATAAAATGATTACAAATGGAAATGGAGTATAATGAATGAGTTTAATTGGAGGTTAAAATCATGTTGAAGCGTAAAAATCTTATCCTACCTATCACTCTCGCGGCATTTCTGATGTCCTTTGCAGGACATGTGGAGGCTGGTTTTTTGTCTACCTTTACAGGAAAAACTTCAGATGGCTTTTTTTCTAACTTCAAAGTTTGGAAAATCTGGAATGAAGTTGACCAGAAAGACGCGCGCAAAAAATTACAAAAAGGTGTGCTCAAAGATGCTGCACAAAAATGTGTGAAAGTTAAAAAAGTTATTTCAAATCTTTCGAATGAAATAGAAACAAAAAAGCTTGAAATAATAAATCTAAATCTTGAGAAAACTAAAACACAAAACAAGATCAATCAGTTAAAAACATCTTATTCTAATTTTCTGGAAAAAAACAAAATCTGCCAAAACCAAAAAAAACTACTGAAAGAAGAATCCGAATTATTCACTTTCACAGAAAAATCAAAAAAACTTAAGAATATTCCTAACGTAGAGCCTGATGACAACTGCTATAAAATCAAAGAACATAAAAAATACTCTGCAAACAATAAAGCAAACTCCCTAATATCAGAAGAACGAGAAAATGAAGCAAAAAAAATCAAGAAAAATTTAGAATCCAAAATAGAAGCTATAAACAAAAAAAAGGCACAAAAACTAGAACCTTTAAAGAAAAAAAACTCAGAAAAAGAAAATCTAATAAACCAAATTGAAAATCTCAAAAGAGAAATAAACTCTCTACAAAACAAACTCAAAAATACCAAGCAAATGTGGAACAACTACATCAACACATACTTGCCAAAACACAAATATCTTAAAATTGATCAAAAACCATACTACAAAGTAACAACTCGTTCATGGTTTGGAACTCTTGGCCTAAGTGCCCTGCTTCCGGCTGCTGTTTTGTCGATACCAAAAAAATGGTTCCCCGGCGGACCCAAAAAAATCGCAACATTCGTTCTTGGCGCACTTGCACCACTTGCTACAAGGTACCTAATTGGTAAAGCAAATGCCTTTGTAAACAAAACGCCAAAAACACCTGAAGAGGCTGTCCCATTTAAAAAATTTTTGAAAAACCAAAATAATAATGATTCACAAAAATATCTCATGGAAAAAAACAACAAAAACTTCTCAGAAATATAAACAAATTCGTTATACCTCCATTTGTACGAGGGGGCCGCAGGTAAACCTGCGGCCCCCTCTGCTTTATCCCGGCCTTTGATTTTTGCTCTTCCGTCTTCACTCTTCAAGCGACATCGGACAGACCTTCTATGTTCTCTACTTCACAACAAAGCTTATCAGCTTATCTGGCACAAAAATCACCTTCACAACTGTTTTTCCATCAAGCCATTTGTGAATTACTACTTCGGCATCTTTTTGTACCTGCTCCTGTGTTGAACCTGATGAACAAGTAATTTTTCCACGTACCTTGCCGTTTACTTGAATAACCAATGTGATTTCTGTCTGCTGTGCCAGTTTTGGATCAAACGTTGGCCACGTACAACTTTTTAGTTTTTTTCCAAACAACTGTTCAAGTAGCTCGCTTGCCATATGTGGCGCCAAAACAGATAGTGATACAATAACCGATTCTGCACTTGTTGTGCCAAGTTTTAAGTTTTTAGCAAAACAATCGTTAATCAATTCCATGAGGCATGATATTGCAGTATTTGGTTTAAACGCTGTAAGTCGTTTTTGATACTCTTGTAAAAATTGATGTATTCGTTTTTTTGTCTCAACTGTTTCATTGTTGTCTTCAACACGGTTGTTTTTATCTGTTATAAAGTTCCAAAACTTATTTAAAAACCGTTTTATTCCATCAAGTCCTGAATCTTGCCACTCACAATCAAGTTCCGGTGGCCCCATAAACATTACATACAATCGCAATGCATCTGAACCATATTTTTTGATTATATCTGTTGGACTAACAACGTTCCCTTTTGATTTGGACATTTTTTCAACAAGACCTGATTTTTCTGAATATTTGCAAACCATTCCCTGATTAAATAAATGGGTAAATGGTTCATCAAACTTCAAATATCCAAGATCATGCAGAACTTTGACATAAAACCGTGCGTACAACAGATGCAAAATTGCATGTTCAATGCCACCGATGTACAAATCAACAGGAAGCCAGTACTCCATATCTTTTTCATCAAATGGTTTTTCGTGTAATTGTGGATTTGGATATCGCAAAAAATACCAGCTTGATCCTGCCCATTGCGGCATAGTATTTGTTTCACGCTTTGCAGGCCCGCCGCATTCAGGACAAATTGTGTTAACCCATTCATCAATTGCAGCAAGCGGAGATTCTCCTGTTCCAGTTGGTTCATATTTTTCTACATCAGGCAATCTTACTGGAAGATCTTTTTCTGGAACTGGAACAATGCCACACTTATTTTGACAATGAATCAGTGGGATTGGTTCTCCCCAGTATCGCTGACGAGAAAATACCCAGTCACGAAGTTTGTAATTTGTTTTTCGTATTCCTTTTTTGTTGGCTTCAAGAAACGCGATAACCTTTTCAATTCCTTCAGTTTTTGCGTCAAGCCCATTTAAAAAGTCACTGTTGATCATGATGCCATCGCCAACATAGGCCTCAGTTAACTGACCATTACCATCAATCCGTGCTTCAGTAGACTTAATAACTTGCTGAATTGGCAAACCAAATGTTTTTGCAAACTCAAAATCACGTTCATCATGTGCAGGAACTGCCATAATTACACCGGTACCGTACTCTTTCAGAACATAGCTTGCGATATAAATCGGTAATTTTTTTCCATTCATCGGGTTGGTCGCATACGCACCTGTGAAAATTCCGCTCTTTTCCTTTTGCTTAGCCATCCGTTCAACAGCAGACATACTTGCAACCATCGCCACATATTCTTCAACGTCTGCTTTATGTTTTTGGTCGGTTATATGCCCAACAAGCTCGTGATCCGGCGCCATCACCATAAATGTTGAACCAAACAATGTGTCAGGTCGCGTTGTATAAACAGTTAGAGATTCTTTTTTTCCTTCAATCTGGAAAAAAACTTCTGCGCCTTCACTTTTACCAATCCAATTGCGCTGCATCTGTTTAACATTTTCTGACCATTCAAGCTTGTCCAGCCCTTGCAGTAGTTTTTCTGCATATTCAGTAATTTTCAGCATCCATTGCGGAATATTTTTTTGTGTAACGGTTGTACCACATCGCTCACAGGTACCATTGGTCACTTCCTCATTTGCAAGCCCTGTTAAACACGAAGGACACCAATTGATCGGCTTGTCTGAGCGATACGCAAGCCCCGCTTTAAACATTTTTACAAAAATCCATTGTGTCCACTTGTAATACTCTGGATCGGTCGTATTAATTTCCTTGCTCCAGTCATACAACGCAGCAATGTCTTTTAATTGCTGTTTAAATGTTTTGATATTTTGTTCTGTAGCAATACGAGGATGAATACCCTCTTTAATTGCATAGTTTTCTGCCGGAAGACCAAAAGCGTCCCATCCCATTGGATGCAACACATTGTAGCCTTCAAGCCACTTTATGCGAGCATAGATATCAGAAAGAACATAGCCACGCCAGTGACCAATATGAAGCCCCGAACCAGATGGATACGGAAACATATCAAGACAGTAATACTTTTTATTTGATCCTGCTGGCCTCACTTTTGCATCAGAATTCTTTTCCCAATACACTTTCCATTTTTTTTCTATATTCTGAATATCATAGGACATAATCAATCCTTACTCTGACTTACATAAAACAAATTTATATGGTTTTATTGTATCAGATAAACGGTATAAAACCACCATACAAAAGGGTCCTGTAATGCAACAAACAATTAAATCAAAATCTCAGATCAAAACAAAACCAGACGAGAAAATTCTCGTTGTACCTCATGCTGAACTTTTTCCAGATAGCCCCTGGCATGGCATCAAACAAGTAAACTTTGATCAGTATCTTCAGATCATTTCACAGAAAAAACAATTTCTGTGGCGCTCTAACATGGAAAATGACCCACAGTACAAGCAAATCATCCCGTACCTTGTTTTTACTCACAACAACAAATACTTTTTAATGCAACGTAAATCAACCGCATCTGAAACCCGACTACAAAACAAATATTCCCTTGGAATCGGTGGACACATACGAGAAGAAGATATGAGCTCAGACTCTATTTTTGAGTGGGCAAAACGTGAATTTCATGAAGAAGTAGCATATAAAGGGACTTTGACAATAAAACCACTTGGTATCTTAAATGATGATAGCAACGACGTTGGCAGGGTACACCTTGGATTCGTGCTCTTATTACAAGGAAACTCTGAATTAATCTCTGTAAAGTCCGAATTGAAGCATGGTCAGCTGATAAGTCTTGAGGAATGCAAGCATTATCAAACCGAGATGGAAAACTGGAGCACACTTGTTTTCGATCTTCTGCTATCTTTTAATAACCATTTTTGATACCTTAATAAAGTATCCTCCTCTTTTAAACGCTGAAATTACAGCAGATTTGAGGAAATCTCACTGGTTTGTTATAGATGAAAGGTCCTGTTAAACGATTGTAAGGTAGAGAGTAAAACAAGCTCAAATAAGATTGCATTTTACTAATTTTAATTTTTAGATTTGAAAGAATTTGTTCATGAATATTTACGTAGGAAACTTGCGTTACGGTGTTACAGAAGATTCGCTTAAGACAATATTTTCTGAATTTGGCGAAGTAGTAACAGTCAAAATCATCAGAGATAAGTTCTCAGGTGATTCAAAAGGATTTGGCTTTGTGGAAATGGCATCAGATGATGAAGCTCAAAAAGCAATTGCTGAATTGAATGGTAAAGACTTCGACGGCCGTGCGCTAAGGGTCAATGAAGCTCGTCCACGTGAAGAGCGACCACGCAGATAAGTTTCCCTTAATGGAAATTATAAAGCCACTCCAATTTTTTGGAGTGGCTTTTTTGTTGCAATTTTTATCTCAATAGATCTATGGTTACTCTTGAATGCTTAAAAATTAGAAAAAAGGAGAAAACCATGAATCTTATTCAACGCTTCAAACACGGTCTTGATGTTGGTCTGCGCAGTTTTGGCCTACTACAAGAACATAAAAAACTACTTTTCTATTTGGGCACACCAATTATTTTAGGAATTATAATTGAACTTGTCGCACTCAATCTATCTCCTCACTTCATTTCAAGCACCGGCTTGTTTACACAAGGAATTATGGTCAAATTTTGGGAAACATTTGGATGGACAAAACATCTAGGGCTTTTTTTAACAGAAATGATAAAACTGTTTGTTATTATTTTCTTTTCTGTATCACTTACTGATCACGTTATTCGAATCATGAAACACGAAACCTCTAGTATTAAAAATTCAATCCACGTTGCATTTTCTAAACTTCGATTGATTGCGTTGTGGGCACTAGCGTCAACTCTTTTTTTTGTGTTGGTCAATCAAATCGATACCATCATGAACACAACAAAAGAAACACCCAGCTATATTCTTGCATTAATCGTAAGTCTTATCAGTCGTATAACCTGGTCTTTAGCAACAATATTTATTATTCCGATTATCACACTAAAAACACTGTCTACAGTAAAAACGATACGAACATCTATAGATACAACAAAAAAGTGCCTAATTGAATACCTTGGTGCTATTGCATGGATTGTCTTAATCTGGCTACTTGGATTTGCACCATTTTTGCTTTTTCAGTTTCAAGGAAAACTGTTTCAAACCGTTATGTATGCAGCACTTGCACTTCTTGGTTGTATTATCTCAACAACGCACAGTATTTTAAAAACAGATTTATATTTGAAGTATAAATAAAGAATCCACGGGTTAAAACCCGTGGTATTGATAAATTTTTTAACGGTGTAATTTATTGATTTTTTACGTATTCTCTAATTCTCTCTTCATTTAGTTTTCCAAATGTTTCGGCAAAATA
>Ga0114925_10000278_pt1 | contig 21285 bp, 28 predicted proteins | sample SumtaG_2_FD_87287 | JGI IMG/M metagenome (GOLD analysis project Ga0114925, IMG submission 87287) | Deep subsurface microbial communities from Indian Ocean to uncover new lineages of life (NeLLi) - Sumatra_00607 metaG | ecosystem: Environmental > Aquatic > Marine > Oceanic > Sediment | place... | reverse complement strand
ATGAAAGATCCGTAGAACCAGAATCTTCGTGGAGCAAATATCAACCATCTACCAAAGATATAGTTGATTTTGGAAATTTTTTGAAAGAAAAGCTAAATTTGCGGAAAAAAATAATTAACAATTACGGTTGGGTTTTGCGCGATCATATTTTAACATTTTACATAACGAGAATTAATCTTCAATATTTACCTTATACCATTTCCACAGCTGATTGTGATAATTCAGAAAACTTAGCTTTCCGTAAATACAATGATATATATAGTTCTAGATTCGATAGTATGGTATTTGTGTCTAATTTTATCGTAGAATACTTAAAAATGGCTAGTATGAGAAGTCCCGTTAAATTAATTGCTGATAACAATGATGTGATATTTTATAGAGGTAATTCAGACCTTATTATCAAAGATAATTATAAAGACCTTGACAGCAGAAATTTTATGGGAGGTTTTAAAGGGATTCACCCAGAATATTTTGACGTTGAAAATCTTTATTCAGAAACAAAAAACGGTATAGTAGCCAAAAAACAATTTGTTATGCAAAGTGCTCCACAACTATCTAATATTTGCAAGTTTTCTGGAAAAATATACACGGCTAGTTCTTTGGGTTTTTACTCGGGTAAAATTCCTAAAATGTCTTTGAAAAATTTTAGGGATGTTATTGAGTGCAATTTTGGACAATCTTGGTCACTGTTAGAAGAAAAAGATGATCAGGGGGACGCTTTAGCATATATATGGTTTCCGACTCGAGCAACAAGCTTGTTTGCACCTTCGAAATCTAAGGACCCAGTGACCGGCCAGTTGTTGGGGGCACAGGGGGCCCTGACCAGTCAGGAAATAGTATCTAAAATTAATAAAAAATCTTGGCCCGGTGAAAAAACTTTTGACGAAACAGAAGTCGAAAATTATCGAGAAAGCAAAAAGAAAATTATTGCATATTTCAAATCCGATTTTAACTATCTGGATAATATAGACGGTAGAGATATACACCGTTCACAATTTTTCGGGGATGGATTTTGTTTGTCGTCGGCATGTCGTAAAATGAGCAGAGATGTCAGGGGAGGTTCCGAATACAGTATGGGTAAAAATGGTATACCGTTCATATGCCATATTAAACACAACCCGAAAACATTCAAATACTACTATTTTAAGAAAGTTTTAAACAGATTAGGTGATGTTATATTATTTGAAAAAGGCGAACCTGGTGTCTATCAAGATTTTTTGGGAAAATTAGTAGAAAAAGAGGATTATTGTTCAGGAGTTGAAAATATTTGGCACCGCCTGATGCATGGCCGGCAGGACTTGTGGAAAGACCAATCAGAAAAGTCAGCTCTTCTCGCTAAAAACATCATTGATCTTAAATATACATCATTTCTTTTTGAAGTAATTGGTGTGCAAGAAGGAGGGGAAAGAGGACAGGGGCTTGTGAAAGTCACAGATGATCCAGAGGCTGTTTATTATACTGCTTATTATTTAGATTTTTACGGGTTTGGAATGCCACCTGCAATTTTAAATACCGTTAAAGATTATTTTCAGGATGTATTAAATATAAAAGAGAATCAAAGACAACTCCCGAGCAATTTTAAGATCACCTTTTTTGATAAAAGTGTAATTGCGCCAATAAAATCAAAACCAAAAAAACAACCTCGTGGTCTGTGGGACGGAAATCGGTTCAGGAGTCTCAAGAAAGATGACCCTTGTTACAAAACTTCTGATGGTAAATTGCGAAGAAAAACCGTTGCACCTTTTTGTACAGGGCCTAAAGCCGATCGTGATGACTGTGTGTGGGTGGGCAGGGGACAAGGTTGCAGAACTAAAAAACCTAAATTTTCTTTTGAAGATGAAGAATTAAAACTACTACAAACAGGGAGTACCTTTTATTTTGCTTCTAGTTCAAACATGATGTTAAATGATCCCGCCTATAATTCAAAAGTTTTTGCTCAGTATATGAAAGATAAAAAGAAGATTAATTTGTACAAGTTTCCGGGGGATGCTTTATTAGAAATGCATGGGCGAAATAGAATATATTTATATGAGGTGCAACTAGAAGGTGAAGTTCCTTCTAAAATGTATAATGGGAAGAATAAAACTATGGTCACCAAAGATCTTTTAATGAAAATGAAAGGTCCTTTGTTAAAATCTTTTATTGTGAGAAAATCAAAACACATAAGATTGGCAAATAAGTATCAAATAAACAAAAAAGAATTTGATGATCAAATCGATAAAGCATTTGAGAAATCTTCAAAAGTAAATCTTCAAAATTTGGCTATCAAAATATCAAATATCTTGTAACTTAATTCATTAAGACTTAAGTTTATTAGTTTATATAAAAATGGAAGCTTATCATTCAAAATTAGTGGAAATAATTTCCACTACTAGAAATTTAAGTGAGAATGACAGTATAAAGTTACTTCGCAAGTGTGTTAAACAAATTTCAGCTTCTAAGGGTATAAATCCAAATAGTATTAGAGAAATTATATTTACACAAGAATTCATAGAATCCTGTAATTTTAAAGATTGCGGTGAAATGACTATAAAAGAATGTCGAAAATCTTGTCATTGTGTTGAATATCACGACGGTACTTGTATACCTAGATATTTTAAGGAAGCTAAAGTTATCAACAAAGATCCTGACAAATACGCTAAGACCTTGAAAACACCGCAATTGCAAGAATTATTGGACATGGCTAATTATTTATATCATAATTTCGAGGGAGGTGGTTTAAGTGATAATGCATTTGATGGTTTAGAATTTATATTGAACAAACGTCAAAAAGCAAAAGAAAGGAGAAAATTAAGGGTAGGTGCCTTACCTGTTGCTAAAATACGAGCAAAGTTACCTGTGCCAATGCCTTCGTTAAATAAAGTTTATTCAGGAACTCAAAAATTTAAGAGATTTCTAGAAAATAGCGGTGGAAACAAAATTTATTGGTCTTCAAAACTAGATGGCATTAGTGGTCTTTTGGTTTACAATAACGGAAATATTTCTAAAATATATACAAGAGGTGATGGAAACACTGGAGGAGATATTACATATGTTAAAGATTATGTCCAAAATATTCCTAAACAATTAGATGACGATATTGATTTAATTGTAAGAGGTGAATTCGTCATTTCTCGAGAACAATTTAGAAACAGTTACGCAAAGCTATATAGCTCCTCCAGAACTTTTGTTAACGCACAGATAGCTTCTGGGGTTGTCACTAGTTTCTTACCAGATGTTGAATTTATCGCATATGAAGTCGTTAAAATAGATAAAAGTAATAAATTGCCATCTATCCAAAGCAGATACGGCATTTTAGATTTACACGGTTTCAAAGTTGTCGAATATGGTCTTTTGAGTGGAAAATACATGTTTGACACCCTTATGATGTATAAACAAAAAAGAATAGACAGTCCTTATGACATAGATGGCTTGGTTCTACAATATGATATACAACTTACTGTTTCTCAAGTCTTAGAAAACCCAAAACATGCTGTAGCTTTCAAAGCTATTTTAGAAGAACAAATAAGAGATACCACAATTACTGATGTCGAATGGCGTATTTCTAGATATGGTAGATATGTTCCAGTAGCTATTTATGAAAGTGTGTATATAGATGGTGTTAGATTACATAGAGCAACTGCGCATAATGCAGCGCATGTAAGAGATTGGCACATGGGTTTTGGAACAAATATACAAATTAGAAGAGGTGGGGATGTGATACCGGTTATTCATCATGTCGAAGTCGACGAAAATATAGAAATAATATATCCAGATGATGAGTATGACTGGCATTGGAGATCTAATAGCAGAGGAGAAGAACTCGACATTGAACTGGACGATATAGACGGAAATGAGCAAGTTCAAAAAGCAAGAATTTTGCATTTTTTTCAAACTATACAAGCAAAGGGGATAGGACCGGCAACCATTAAAAAATTTTATGAAAACGGATTGATAACTATCAAAAGTGTAACCAAAGCTTCTATAGACAAAATTAAATCTTTCAAAGGCTTTGGGGTTAAAAAAGCCACTTCTATATACGAAGCTATTAGAAAGTGTCTTAGAAGCACCCCGTTAGACAGATATTTGATTGCTATAACCGGGGTACCTTTAAAAGTCGGGAGAAAGTTGATCAAACAATTATTACAAGTTTTTCCCGATCTCCTGGAGGTGGAATATACATCTCAAGAAATCTCTGATAAAATGAAGAAACTCAAAAAAGCAAAAAAATTGCCAGGTTTCGGTCCTAAAAGAATAGCTACAGTGTCAGAAGAGATACCTAAACTTCGTAAAATGCTTTTAGATATAAATGAAGAAGACATAACTGTTGCAATGCAAGAAATGACAAGAAAAAGATCTTTGCTAAAAACCAAAGGATACGATCCTAAAATACAGGGAAAAACATTTGTGTTATCTGGATTCATGTCAAGTGTTCCTTATGAACTAGAAGACATGATTTATGACAATATGGGAACTATTTCTTCGAGTGTCACGAGTGCTACCAGTGTTTTAATAGTTAGAAGTCTGGGAACTATTACTTCTAAAATGGAAAAAGCGCATCAAATGGGAATACCAATAATGACAGAAGAAGAATTCAAAAACTTTTTGTCATCTGATAAATAAATGACCGAACCGTCTTCTAACCCATCTTTTTTAGGTAAAAAAGGAATTCAATACAGAGGGCCTAACGTAATGTTAAAATCTGTACCCGTGGGTAATATTTTTTGTGGCATTACCGCAAATGTATCAGGGCCATTTAACAAAATAGGGACACCCCCGGACACTTATTATTCAAATTCAAATTCCAAAGTTAAAATATTTTCGTCTGATGAAAATAAACTCGCTTCATGGCCACCTGAAGGTTCCCTATATTCAGAGCAAGGCATACCATCACAAAAATCCGTTTGGGTAATATTATGGCCTATCCGGAGCGTTGACGGAAAAATATATGCATTCAGCTCAGATTCGTATTTAATGGGAATAATGGTTAAAAAAACACCAATTACGTGGGACAGTGATGATAGTTCCACTTGGAACCTATATTTAACATATTTACCGGATAATTCCTCCTATGATGAGAGTATACTAGAAGAGGTAAAGCGTTTTAACGCGAGTGCAAAACAAGTAAATTTATATACGTGTGATAATACCAATTGTGGTTCCGATAAAAAATGTAATTATGATCCTAAGCAACAATATTGTATTAAGCCTTATTTTACGAATTTCTCAGATGCACCGATTAAATTCGGGACTGCTGAATTTCCATGCGTACCCGAGAATGCATCTGGGTGTCCTGATCAAATACAGAATGGAGGCGAATGTAAACTCAAATGCCCCGCTAATTTCGAGGGTAGTGGTCTTATATCTTGTAATGTTCCCCCAGATACATATAAATATTATGCAAAAGCTAGCTGTAATTGCAAAGGACCATCACCAAGCCCACCAACACCGCCAAAACCACCGAGTCCGGGACCATCATCAAAATCAAGGGGTTTGTCTACTCCTGCTATTATTGGGATATCTATCGGTGCTATACTTGCAATAGCTATTGTATTATTAATACTGATCGGATAAAGTAAAATGTTTTGTGTTTTTGAAAAACAAAACAAATTTATTCCAACAAGTGATCATATCCATGGTGTTCATGCAACACTTTGGAAATTTCTTTGGTAATTTTAGTTACCGTTAATTCGGATAAATTTACTTCTTTTGTAAAATCTTTAAGAGTTATATCTTTGTGTTTCATCAAAATATAGTAATAAGTTAATCCAGCGGCAACGGACTGTGGTCTGGATCTGTTTAACATAGAAGAACGGTTCTCGATTTTTCCATAGAGATTAATAACATCTGTTATTTGAGCATCAGAAGCGTTAAATTTTTTCATAGCTTCTTTTACTAGATCTTTTGGAGTAATTCTGGTTTTACGCAATTTTGAATGCTTTGGAGCATTCAGGGCTACCATTTTCAATCCTCTTAGCCCAATTCTTCTTTCTAATTTGAAAACTTCAATTAAGCTTTCACAGCTTTGAGGGGTATTTAAATGTTTATAAGCATGGAAAACACACGCAAATATAATAGCTTTGCGTGAATTACCTCTGTAAATATTTCCTTTTGTGGTTTCTAAAAATATCTTATTAGCTTCATGTATTACTTCAGCACTGAAACCATATCCAAGCACATCTTTTTCTATGCTTTTATCTTCGCATTTACGAATTTGACATCTGTTTGGTTCGAGTCTTATGCGACCCTGAGTCAATTTTACCGGAGTTTTATCTTCCGGTGGGGGAACTTCTATACCACAATCCAAACAAGTGTATCTGTCCCTGTCTTTGCTTATGTTACAATGCTCACAGGTAGTATTGGTATTTTTAGGTGCTTCTTGCGTTGCAGATGATATTTCATCAAGTACTTTGTCTAGAACGGCAAAATCTGTCATTTTGTATTTAAATCGTTTGGTTTAAATGCAATTAAGAAAATAATCATTTTTTGAATTAATACGCATATTGGTATCTTTGAGAAGCATAATTACTTCTTCTTCCAAATCTTGGATATTGATATCTTGTATATTCAGTGCTTCTTCGTTGGTCACCCACAAGAGTTTTTAAATTTTGCAATTTTGTGTTGTCAGGATCTCGAACTTTATTCATTGGCTGTGCAAATATTTGAGTATAACTGTTATTACAGCAATATTTTTCAGATATTTGCGTCCAAACTATACCGGTAATGATACAGGCGGCTGCCAAACTCCATCCTGTTATTAAAACAGCCATATTTGTTTTTCTAGAAAAGTTTAAAGATCCACTCAAAAAGCAAAATAAAGTTGTTACCCCTGCAAGACCTGCTCCTGCGTAAAGAAAGTAAGTTCCTGGATTCATTTTATTGATAGTTAAAAATTTAATTTATTGAAATCAATAAAATGGAATACGGTGTAAGACTTTCAGATGGTCCTCATGACTACAACAACGAAAGATTTGTCGGCTGGTCAGCTAATTTACTTGAAGGCAATTGTCAGCAATATACAGATCTTTACAAACAAGAAACTGTAAATTACATTCAACAACAAGTGTCAAATTACTTGATGCCGCTATCAGGAAAACCTGTGATTGTCCCAGATCAACAAATAAGAGAAATGATTACTAGTGTATGGAATGTTGAAAGTGTGCGTCCTGCGAACATTTACACAAAAGACACTTTTAACAACGTTGGAACTCAGTGGGAAAACTCTACTCAAACTCCTTACAAAAGAATAGTAGAAATTGTTATTCAATCTATCACAAGCCAGCTTCGTAATCAAAAAGAAATGGCAGACTGTAATAACAGTTTGAGTATTTGGAACTCATTATATGGAGATTTTAACGAAGCTGGTCTACGAGCTCATCCTAAAATAAAACTAAGAGAGCGCAGACCAGCAACTATGCAGTTTAACATGAATTATTAATCATCAAGTTATTAACTTAATGATTTCTGACAAAAATTTATAATCCTAACAATCCCAGGAAACCTCCACTGCAATCATCATTAAAACTAAAATTCGCGCGGGCCTTCGCGGGATCCTGCATTTGTTTAAGCTTTTTTCTATTAGTTTGATCATAGTCCTGGTAATAATTGTACGTGTTTGTAAGGTCATTGCCAAATTTTGTTTTCAAAGCCTCTAGGAAAAATTTAACCCCCTTGTATATATTCTTTGCACCTTTTAGTCCCAATTTACTGCCAACCCCTTTTGGATAATGGACACTTGTTACTAGCTTTACTGAATTTTTTGGCTTGCATAACATAAATTCAGGAGGAATATGAGATTTCATTGATGGTTGAATCCAACCGTCAAAACCGTTATGACAAAGCCAGTCAGCAAATATGTAATCTCCGTCAATATCACTACCCCTGTTTAAATCTTCTTGTGTAACAGTTCCCTGTCTTACTCTTTTACATTTTCCTTTGTCGTAATGGTAATTTTTTTTATCCATACATCTTTGGGAACTCATAGTACCGCCCTCTATGAATACTTTATATAAAATTTCAGACATGGATTTTCCAGTGCGGATCTTCGCTTGTTGCGCCGTAGTCTTAGTACCTTCTCTGTTTGATCTCATCCAATAATATTTTTCTTCGTAAGTATCTGTATTTTTATCATAAAACATCGCATACAATTTGTTAAAGTTAGCAGCGCTATTAAGATTAAGTAAATTTAAATCTTTTTTTGGGGTATAAACATATAATGTCCCCCCATTTGTTTTTCCTGCTCCGGAAGGCAAATAATTAAGGGAGTTAGATAACACATCAGTGTACCATGTAGGATATATTTGATCTTTCTCCATATTGCTCAAAAGAGTATTAGTTCTTGTGGTAGGCTCTCCTCTAAAAAGTAATGTTGATTCTTTTTTAACTTTTACAATATCCCATCCATCAGACGGTCGAATTTTTTTGGATGGATAAGGTAATATTTTGTCAGCTTCTAATTTGATTTTTGTCTTACGTCCCCCTATTTGATAATAATGTGTATTGACATATTTCTTTTTTCCCTTAGCTGGCTTCTTTCCTGGTTTAGCTGGCTTTTCTTGTTTAGCTGGTTTAGCTGGCTTCTTTCCTGGCTTTTCTGACTTAGCTGGCTTCTTTGCTGGCTTTTTTGCAGCCAAAATTTGCTTCCCGAGTTTTCCGTCTTTCTTAACGCATCTGCCAGTTTCTGGATTACAAATTTTATCTTCTTCTGTGCATTTTGCTATTTTTTCAGCTGTGCATTTCTTTTTAGATTTAGGCTCTTTGGGCTTTTTAGACTTCTTAGACTTAGACTTCTTAGACTTAGATTTAGGCTTTACCCCAGCCCGACGTTCAGCGGCACCTGCGGTGCGTCGACGTCTTTCTTCTAGCAATTTCTTTCCGATTTTTCCGTCTTTTTTAACGCATCTCCCAGTTTTTGGATTGCAGATTTTATCTTCTTCTGCGCATTTTGCTATTTTTTCAGCTGTGCATTTAGACATTTATATTACCAAGAAAAATCTACATAAGCATTTGAAATACTATCTTTACAAAAATAAATGTCTTCGCCCTCAAATCTTCAAGAATGTAATATATGTTATAATTCGAAGCATAAAAACGAGTTTGAATACCTCCCTTGCTTTCATTCTTTTTGTCGTTGTTGTATTGGTAAATTTCGCGTTAATACTTGTCCGTTATGTAGAAGACCATTCGGTGTCGAAAATCCCTCTCGTAGAGAAAATTTGGTGTCGTCAGCGCCGGGACGTATCGAAGGACATGAATATATTACCCAAACATATGTAGCAGTAGATTTACCTGAGACACAAAGAGCTCGCAGAAGGAGACGTCGGAGAAATCCCCGGAGACAAAGAAGAGTAAGACGAACCGACAACAGAGTAGATGAGATGTTCCATCTTGAAATGGATGATATTTTACCCGAAAACACTTCGGAAGAAAAAAGAGAAAAAACACCCAAAAAGAAAAAGAAAAGAAAAAGTCGAAGGAGAGATGCCTACCAACAACTAAGGTTACAGAGAAATTTACAACATCGTTAATTCATGAATTAACGTATGAAATTAGCTGGAAGTATTAGATCTTTTGCTTCTAAAAGACAAAAATAACGTGACTAATCCAGTGAGAAGTATGATACCTGAAATAATAGTTAATGACCAAGCTTTTCCTGATGGTTTGCAATTATCTTGGTTGGCCGAAACTAAAATACTAATCGATAACCATAAAGACAAGCCTCCCAGAACTATCGCCAACACTGAGATAGCTTCTTTGGAAATTTTTGCTGAAGATTTGGATCCACCCATGGTGAAAAATGTAATACACATCGCTAAAATTGCTGAATTAACCGACATTAGATACCCAAGGGAATGGTTCATTGAAACATCAGAACATTCGTTGTTAATATTTATCGATAAGCAAATAGCTATCGTTACTGCTGATAGGACAGCTAAACCGCCCATAATAATTGGTAAAGATATCGTCATTTATATTTAAGAAATTTTTTTACGCAAAAAGAAATGGATACCCTGTGGGAAACATTATTAGAACCGTCGTCATTCGAAGAAATGACATTGTTGATACGTAACAGAAATCTCATATCAACAGTCCAACAATACCTTTCTACTAAAGGCAGTTTAAGAAAACCGCAAATACTTTTATCAGCTTGGTTAATTTCTCGTTTTCCGGAAACTGTTGAAAATAGTCCAAACGAAGCCCTTTTAATGGCCGCTAATGTTGTCAAAGCTACATGCTTGAATGGAAATTTAAGCTCGGAAATACTGGAAGTATATGCTAATACTTTGGGAGCTTGGAAATCAACTGATAAACCAGAATTGGAACAACAATTAGTGACTGCCTATTTATCATTACAAGACAGATCTTTACAAACCCAATCTAGCCAAGAAATATTGGAAGAAACACGAATCGAATTACTGTCTATAGCTAGACAAGTAGGCGGAGAAGAATTAGTTTCTCAGATGTTAGCTAGCTCTAGAAAATGAAATAAATGAGTCTACCATTGTAAATAAATGTTAACAGAACAGCAAAAAGTAAAGGCAGCAATAAAAGGTTTAGTTAGACGAGGTAATAAACTAGGACCTGTTCGCCGCTGGGGGAGATACGCAAGAATATTGCCCAAATTAAACCAAAGCCAAAGAAAACAGCTTGTAAACAAAAAGAAAAAACTAGCTCAAGCTGTTTTAAAGTTTACGGTCAGAATAAATTAATTATATTTTGGATATAATTACTTAATTTTTATTTAGAGTCGTTATTAACCTCCTGTATGTTTAATAACAGTGCAAAAATTAACCATGCCATCAAAGGAGCTATTAAAACTTTGCCTATTACATTATTAACAGCAAAAACTGCAAACGACAGGGCTATGCACGCAAGCAAAACAAAAACAGCTCCTTTTTTGTTTTTACCGCATCCATATACAATCAACCACAAAGCTAGCATTAAAGCTAAAGCAGCATTTATGATATGTATGGTAGTGGTACCTATACGAGATCTAACGGGACCAGTTGTCGAATAAAACCATGATAACCCAAACAATAGATATAAAATCGGCCAAACAGCCGAAAATACCCAAGATGGAGGTCTAAAACTAACAGTGGACCCAGCTGTTTTCCCAGGACGACAAAACATGGCAGTTGCGAAACCTATAACCATAGGAATTATTATAGGGGTGTATGACAAAATATTGTTTGATTTTTGCATTTATTAATAGATTTGTTTTGTGTAAAAACAAATCTATGGGGGCATCGAACTTCCTGTATTTACAATCATTTGTGGATGAGCCAGGCAATATTCTCCAAGAGTGTATTTTTCTACTAAACAAACAATACATTCTCCGCTTGTAATTTTAGGTTCGTAAGCTCCAAAATCTCTTGTATCATATTCTTCTTGGGTAATTTCGCATAAAAGTAAATATTTATTATTCAAATTTATTTCCGACGGACCATGGATATTTTGATCCCACTTTTGTATGATAGCCATCAAAACCATTTTTTTGATTACGATAATTGTACCAAATCAATTTGATAAATCTTCAATTTTTACGGGTGTATAATGACTACCAGTCCAATGCAAGACAAATAACGCATCTGGTTGGCCGTCAGTGCAATCTACAGTGTGATTTGTGTTGCTTCTACCCAAAACTTTTATTTTAACATTAAAAAGTTTGGACATAACAGAAATTTCCATAGCTCCACCCCATGAGCTTGCATTGCTCATTCTATTTATATAATTACCAGAATCCATCCTCATGTCCACAGACACTTGCTTAATCCACCAATCAATAGTTTGTTCGTTAATTTCATAGCTGGGGTTGTCTCGCATAAAAGCTGTTATTTTTAAACGTAAAACATGACTATTTCTAAAATGTATACCATGCTTTGTTAACAAAGCATGCATAGAATCAAATAAACAACTCATTTTCTAGAAAAAGTATCTTGTTTAAATCTATAATGTAGATAATAAAATGGATCCTTCTAGACCAAATCTTATTTTTGACTTAGATAATACAATTTTGAGCGCTGTCGCTAGTGAAGATTATTTATGGGACAATGCTGAATACAAAAAAGCTCTTTCCAAATTAGTTACTCATAATATGGACGATACATATGTTGTTCACGAAAGACCAGGTTTGCAAAAATTTCTAGATTTTTGTTTTGCTAATTTTAATGTTCATGTGTGGACTGCTGCCTCGCAGAGCTATGCTGCTTATATAGTAGCAAATTTAATGGTTCCTAAAGAATCAAAAAGAACTTTAGGGTGGGTTTTTTGTTCTTACCACGGTAGAAAATCCAAAAAGCTTTTTAATGGACCCAAAAATTTAAAACTATTTTTTGAAACATGGCAATTACCCGGAATGTCTCCTGAAAATACATTTATAATGGACGACCATCCCGGTGTCAAAGCTGATAACAAACAAAATGCAATACACGTGATAGAATTTGAAGTAGACCCTTCTAGTTTTTCATCTGATAAGGACAACTTGGCTAGTGATGTTAAAAAAATGCTTAAAAAGGAAAAATACCTTTCGATTTACCGTAAAAATTTGGAATCTTACCTGGAGGAGTTTAAGAAAAATAAAAAGGTTGCTAATCCAAGTGATTTTTTCCCGGATCAACAAACAAAATAAATATAATTCCAAATCGGAATTATATTCAAGAATACTAAACATTTTAAATGGCGTTATATACACGTGTAACTTGTGAATCTTTGTAGAGTTTAATATGTGGGCTTTCCTCATCGTGATCAATCATTGGTTGTTCGTGATGGGTTAAAAAAATTGTTTTACAACAGTCTCTTTTAATACCCAACTTTTCCCAAATTTCGTCTATCGAATAAGCTCTGGCTGTTTCCAACCGCATGTCTGCAACCATTTCCTCCAAATGGTCAGCGGGTTTTTTACCTGAAGATTTTTTACCAGCGGGTTTTTTACCTGAAGATTTTTTACCAGCGGGTTTTTTACCTGAAGATTTTTTACCAGCGGGTTTTTTCTCTTCCTTGAGTATCTTCCCATCTCTCATATTCTTATATGTTTCGTATTTGTTTCCAATTACTTTGTTGCAAGTAAAACATCTCACTGGAAACATTGCAACCATTATAATATCTCTTTTATACATTTAATTAACATTAATTAAATGCAAATAATTCAGTTTTCCTCGTAGCAGTCACCGTTAAGCACTGGGAAGTTCCACTTTTTAGCGAGTTCATAATCTTCTTGTTCTAGGGGAACCACTGTTGGCTCTCCTTCTCTGTTTTCTTTTATTTTTCCCACAACACCTTCTTGTTTAGAGATCATAACAAAATTTGTCTCTACGTGCCAAAAATAATCTTTGAGTGTTGGATGTTTTTTCAACACTATCCGGGATTTTTTTGTTTTCTTTTGGCTTTTCTTTGTTGACAATATACTTTTAATATCTTCAGCTTCTACTTCGTGACCAGCTTCATTTAAAAGTCTTGTTATGAGTTCGTATTTTTTACCTACGGATTCCAGGTCTTTTGATTTGCACATACTTCGCAGTTCGCCAACTTTATTTTTTTTAAGTTTAGCTAACATATTCTCTACTGTATCCCCTCCTGGGTTTAATGTATCATTTTGCCACAGCATTTTTAATTCTGCGGGGGTTATTTGTTGACCATCTTTACTTTTTACATCGCATTCTTTACATATTCTTTCTATAAAACTAAATATCAAGGTATCAAAAGAGTTTTGAAAAGACATATTTATGATTTTTAATATATTTTTCAAAAAATTCAGTTTCGAAACAAGCAGTGTCGAAACTACCCCCTGTGGGACTTGAACCCACAACCCCTCGATTAGAAGTCGAGTGCGCTGTCCAATTACGCCAAGGGAGTGTTACTACTAATTACAGTTATCTTTTAAAATAGATTTTTACAGATTTTTTGTAAAAATCTTAAACCTGAATACTAGGAACCCAGTGGGTGGTTCTTTTGTCTTCTGTTTTTTCTGTTATAACTTTGTTGCCCTTAGGGTCGACCTTTTTCATGTAAACTTTCAAAGAAAATTGATATGTTCCCTCTTCCCCGCCAGGAGCTGCGTAATCTCTGATACTTACTCCCTGAGATGCTAAACTTTTCAAAGGTATCTTTTTACAATACTTGATCAAAGTTTCGATATTTTCTTGGTTCAAATCTTTAAGTTTTCTGTGAGGAGAGAGCTTTGACGCATATAGTATCTCACACTTCAAATAATTTCCGATTCCTGAAATTTTTGATTGATTCATTAACAGTTTAGCTAAACTCCAATTCTTGTATTTGTTACATAAAGTTTGAAACATTTCAGAGGTTATATCACGCCTTCCTCTCGCTGTAAGAACATCGGGACCTATTTTTTTAAGCTTTTTACTCAAATCATGTGAGTTTACAAACTTAAGAGTCCCAAAATGCCGCTGATCTTTGAAATAAATACGATGTTGTGTTTCTTCTTTAGCGTATACAAAAGAAACATCACAATGTTTTGATTTAGTTTTTCTCCAAGTTCCGCTCATCCCCAAAGTGTTTAACAAATACCATCCGTTAGAAAACTCCCAGTATAATAATTTACCTTTGACATGAACAGCCACGATTTTAACATCTGCCGTGTCTTGTGTTATCGAAGAATACATAAAATCCCATCCATCTGGCACCCCATGTGTTTTATATCTACCTCCATGAATTTGTATATTCTTAAGTGTCGCGCCACTTAATATTCGATTTAAATAAGTACCTATGACTTTAACTTCTGGTCCTTCTGGCATTTTACACAATTAAAAACAGTTAAAATTAATCAGTTGTAAATAAAAATGTCCAATTTGGTTAGAAGCAATGTCAATATAATAAGAGATCAAATCGAAGCAAAAGTTTCATATAGTCCTTTTTTGGCTTCACAAAATGCTGTACCTTTAACAGTAACTGATCAGGATACTTTTCCTTATCCTAGACATTACAGAGGTATTTATCAAGTAAGCGAACCAGTTGTATTTGAAAGAGAAGCTGGATGGAGACAACGTCATGATTCATGCTATATTCCGGAAAGAGTTTACGAGCCAAGTAACCCTCAGTATTGTTGGCAAGTTCCTTGTAGCACAGTATTCCCATGTAGAAAAACGTATTCCCCCGAAGCTTTAGCCGTAGCACAAGCTTATAGTTGTGTTAATATTTCACGATAATAAATTTTTGACAGTTTCATATGTCCAAAAATTTACTGCATTAACAAGAAAAGCGCGAGTAGCGCATATGGGATATCCTTTCCAAATATTTCCTTGCTTGACAGCTGATAAAATACTAATGTTTTGAGCCAGTTGTCGATTCTTAACAACTTCTATTGGATATGTTAATGTCCAATTTGTTAAACCAGCAAAACCCCCTGCAATAAGAGGATGATATTCTTTACTTCGAAGATAATTGTAAGACCCAAAATATGAAGACATAGCCACAACTTCTCTGGAAAGCATGCTTATTCTGCCTTTATTTTCCAAAAGACCTTTTGCTGTCACAGGTTGAAGAGTTTGTTGTTTGATTTTACCAAATTCAAAACAAAACATAAAGGGGGCGACACAACACCCCGCTAAAGCTCCTGATATAATTGTACTATTTGTGTGTTCAACAGTTCTTTCAACAATTGGAAACACTGACATGTTAAACAACACAGAGGAAGTTAATGGATATCTCCATCCTCGGTAATATTGCAGGGGTTTTAGACCCCACCAGGGTTTTTTGTTTTGTATTAATGTTAATGTGGTATCGAAAGGATGCCCTATCGCAATTTGAGCTACACCTACGCAACCAGATGCGATGAAATCTGTCATTTATTTTTACAATTCAAAGTTTAGATTTTATGAAATAATTTTATAAAATCTTTCAAGAGCTTTGTTTATGCAGTCGGGACTATATTGTAGTGAACTCTGATTGTAAAGTCTCTGCCTTGATTTTGTATCAAAGGTTGATCCACATATAAAGTAACTGGTTGATTGACCGGGGAAAAATCAAAACCTCTTATTTGGGCCGCTGGTGGGGCAGGAGGAATTGATGGAAATGGATAAGTACCCACTTGTAATTTAAGCTCTCCGACGGAATCCAGCGCGCCGGGGACGGAACGCCTGGCGGAAAGTTGAAAATTATTAACTACTTCAATGTCGGCTATTAATGGTATTCCCTCCCCATCCATAGAAAGCTTCGAAAATTCTAATGGATTGACGAAGTTAACGTCGCTATTTAAAACCCCTCCTCCAATGTTTGTATTGTCTTCAAACGTGGGTCCGACAACTTGTTGACCACCGATTTGATCTTGGTTATCTGTTTTGGTTGGATATCTGTTTGATAATTGAAAAATTAAATTAGGAGCCTGGATTCCCGGCCCCGTAAGTTCTGGTTCATAAGAAGCGCTCGTATCAGGATCATTAGGCACTATTATTTCAATTATTTGAGGCGCAATTAGTTTATTAGGCCCGGGAGCTGGAACTAAAGTAATTAACCCTTCGTTTGGATTTGGTTGACCCAGCGCAGAAACAGTAACTGTACTTGGATAACCAAATGTAGGAGTGGCGGTTGCGATGACTGGAGCGGTGTTAAACAACTCGTCACGGTTAATGGTAACTTCTGAAACTAAATACGGATTTGTAGTAGCGTTAGTAACCAAAGAAGAAGCGAGAGAATTTATCCTTTCATCTACACATGGAAGCAAGCAATTATTAGATACCGCGAGAGTGGATAACGTATCATCTTGGGTTACTCGTCTGTTGCTCGAATTATCTCGAGAATTTTGAGATACAATTTGACTCATTTATTTGTAGAACTTTTTTATGCTAAAATATACAATATTGTCAGTATGACAGCTATCACAAAAGATACGATTCCGCTATATAAAGATAATAAGGATGCCTGCACCTCTTGATTTTCGTCTAAAATAAAAGATGGCCTGCTGTAATACAAAATTAAGGTAGCCGCACCGGTTAATATAAGCCAAATTGTCATATATATTAATAATTTTCGATACCCAGGACCTTCTCGTGCTCTAATTGTCTTTCCTATACCAACTCCTTTTTGCAAGCACATAGGTGCATTGCCTATATAGTCATATGGTGCGTCTCCGGGTCGTAAAGCCGCGTTAGCTTCATCTAAAGTTCTATGTTTATCACCACAGTATATTTTTCTATTGTCTATGGGATTGTATCCTTCGGCATACTGACTATCATAAGGTAGATTTCTTCCTCTGCCAATACCTGTTCTAAGACATTGATACCGTGATCCTCTAAGTTTTCCTGGTTCTGCTAATCGATTGTTACCACAATAATATCTTGATGTAGTTGTACCCATTTATTAAAATAATTTAAGATCTATCTTCTTTTCACAAATGACAGACTACGGTACAATTTTAAATCCAAACTTGGCGCCAGAAAAATTAGCTATATATAATCTTTTCAACTCTTATTTTTCAGATCCGATATTAACTAAAATTAAGAACGAGAACGGTGGTTCTATGTATGCTGCTAAACAAAATCTGTTGATGAGAGACTACAGACATTTGATAGTTATTACACATGAAGACAACCAATTAGTGGGATCTACTTTTAATTTAAGTCAACTCGACTGGGTATATTTACAAACCAGATCTTTTGATCAAGAATTAGAATGTGGGTCTTTCACCTATACTTCTTCGGGGAAATCTCCTTATGATTCTCGACTAACACTAGTGGAAAAAAATGATAGAATGGCTAGATATAGTTCAAAAGATTATCCGCAATTGACCATGTGTCTTTTGAGTAAAGATAAAGATAATTTCGGGTCTTTTCCACAGCTTGGCACTATTGCCGGAGCTTTGGAGACATTTAGAACTATTTTTAAAATTGAAATCTAAAACATAAGTTATTGAGACAAATATGGTACTATCTATCGAAAAAGTATTGAATGGGAAATACTCGCCTGCTGCGAGACCCTATTCACAATTAGAACTCAATGATATCAGAGCAAAAAATTTACGCAGATTAACCGTGGGCAACAAAATGGCTTGTCACGATTGTGGTCACATTTACTTTGCAAAAGAAAATGGTAAAAAAGAAGAAAAGATTAAGAACGGTGATTCCGATATAGGGCAGTGTTCAGTTTGTTGGAAACTAAAGAAAACTCCTGCTCATTTACGCGAAAGAGCTCAAGAGCTCGTCGATGAATATTTATACCACTTTAGCGAAAAACCAAGCAAGTGGACTCATTATTTAGTTCATGTAGAACAGCAGTATTATAAGTGGCTGTACTTAAATTTTCCCGAGTGTCAATGTAACGATAAAAGACCAAGAGTCTCGTGGCAAGACGGGGAAAGACGCCCTAGGAATAATCGAAACAAAAGAGAAACACAAGTTGCGTCTAGCAATAATAACAATTTGGAAATGTTAAACGAAAGTTTCCCAGCACTTCAATAATTTTAATGCTCAATTAAGCTTTAAAATTTAAACAAACTAAATTTCATTTTGTTGCTTTTTGCAACAACAACACTTAATACCCCTAAAGAAGATACGCATAATAGTGTTATCCAATATGCTACATCAATTTCAGTTACTGTATCTTTTTCTTTGTCCCAATCACCCAGCGCTACTTTTGTAACCAGCATTGCAATGATGATTGATACCCATGTAAAAGGTTGTAATAGTTGCATGCATACCGATATAGTCAAACAAAAAACTATTGTTATGATTATGTGAAAAGAACTTTCCCAAGTACCCGAAGTCATTTTAATTTTACAAAGTAAAATGTAAATTTATGGTACACGTGCCCATATAAAAATATTTGTGTTAATAGGAGGAGATTCATCCCCATAATCTAATGGAAGCGGAAAAGTATAAGGTTGAGTTGCCATACTACCAACTCCTTTTACTGAAATTTTAGGGCCTAAACTGTAATACTTATTTGCGTCTGATAAAGTTGGGCATTGTTGACCACTGCATCCTTGAAGAGTTGTGCAATCTTGACAGTTAACATTGCAATTTCCATGGGATTTTCCACCCGCGCATTTAGGCACCTGGTTTCGCCAGCTTCGGAGAGCAAAATTTTTGGCATCTTGTTTCGTGAAACACTTTCTACCTCCGCAACCTGTTTGAATATTAAACCATGTATTCATTTATCTTTTGCAAATAAAATTTAACCGAAAAACTTAATAATAAGTAGTAATGATATCAACGATCCTAAGATCTAACAATAAATATAACAAAGATATTCCCTGTTTTTTAGTTTACGAGACAAATAATTTGCAATATGGTAAAATAAAATTGGAGGTTTGTGTTCGTAAAATTCTTTTACGTAGAGCGTTTAATAAAATAAAACAATTAGAATGGTGTATTTGCGAATCTGAAGCTTACGATAATAAATCAGAAGGACTTTTAGAAAAAATTAAGAAAAAAGTGTATAATTTTGTTTATTATCTAAGGCAATGATTGTTCTTTTAAAATGCAAAAAGTTCATTTTGAAGAAGCTAGATCCAGACCAGAATTCGCGGCGGCTGACGAATTTCTTAAAAACAAAATACATACTATAGCCAAATCATGGGAAAATAAAGGCAACACACAACAAGAAAAATTAGTTGCGCATGGAACAATGGTTGCTCAAATTATGGCATTGTGCCTAGATGTCTTGACTTTGTATACAGAATCCGACGTAAAAAGTTTAGGTGGAAAAGGGGGTGTTTACAAATTAAACAAATATTTAGCCCTCCGACAGTTGTGTGAAAAACAATTACTAGGTATTAAAAGTGGAAGTTGGGGTCTCAAACAAGATTTCGTCGAAGGAGATGAATTTCTCTCAACTGTGAAGTTAAGTCAAAATAAATTTCTAACCAAACAAGAATTGACAGAATTTATTAATTATGTGGAAATTCAAGCCACTGAGAACTCGTCGGAAGGGTCAGAAAATTAAACTACAAAAGTAGCTTTAAAGATTAACTAACAAATACAAATGTCTAATAGTTTAGAAGTGATGCAACGACTTGATCCGTCGTATTCTTCCAAAGTTGATCAAAGAACTTTACCCCCACGTGCAAGATGGGAAATTATGGCAGGTGGCGAACTAATGGTTCAAATAATAGAACCTAATGACGGTTGGTTAAATGTTTTGGACGATACACGAAGAGGAAGAAGATGTGCTAGGTTTCGAGAAAAGAAACAGCAAGAACATTTGAGTTTATAAATTAATACACATTGTATTAATTTTTATCATTCTGCTCACAAAGATTACCTTCGGCGTCCACCTCCCATACGACCTCCTCCCATGCGTCCACCTCCCATACGACCTCCTCCCATGCGTCCACCACCCATACGACCCATACGTCCTCCTAAAGTACCCCCGATGCCTCTTCTAGGCCCAGGAACTGCTCCTCGACCACCCGCCGGGCGGGGTGCTGGTACTGGTGGTACTGGTCCTCTCCCACCCGCCGGACGGGGTACTGGCGCTGGTGGTACTGGGGCTGGTGGTGCTGGTACTGGTGGTACTGGTCCTCTGCCTCCTCCTCTACCTCTGCCGCCTCCTCCTCTACCTCTGCCACCTCCTCCTCTACCTCTACCACCTCTACCCGCTGGACCTGGTGCTGGTGGTGCTGGGGCTGGTGGTACTGGTCCTCTACCACCTCCTCTACCACCTCCTCTGCCACGTCCTCGACCTCTGCCACGTCCTCGACCCCCTCTGTGATGATGGTGATGATGTCTACGGTTTCTACGCCATCTCCTGTAAGGCCAATAATTTCTATCACAATAATAGGAAGGTAACCATGGGGGACAATAGACCGTATAGTAATTCCAACATCCCCAATCCCAACCAGGATACCATCCCGTTAAATCTTCAACTTTATATACGTTTTTGTTAATACATTTATTGTAACCATCTGCTAAATCCATTTGACACTGTTCTTTACTAGCATAACTATTTGCTTCTGTTGCATAGTGATCTGTTCCGCTAACCCCTGGATCTAAATGAGGTATTATCTGTACATAACTACCGTCTGGAAGACGCTGATTTGTTTTGATAGCGGGCAAACAAAGTGTTGTTACTTGTCCATTATCTAAATTAACATTAACACAATAATGGCGATTACCTGAAGTTTTACTTTTGACTTCTTCAGCAGCTGCCATTTGAGATTCGTATTTATCGTTTAATTGATCGTTGCAACTATCTCTTGAATTTCCCACGGAAAAGAATTGGTATTCACACACTCCTGAATCGTCGGAATATCCGTATAACCCAATTACATTTCCTAAAAACCACCAAATTAAAGCCATGACGGCAACAATCCCCAAAACTATTAAAATTACACTACTTGTATGCATCTTTATT
>Ga0114925_10000277_pt1 | contig 21360 bp, 38 predicted proteins | sample SumtaG_2_FD_87287 | JGI IMG/M metagenome (GOLD analysis project Ga0114925, IMG submission 87287) | Deep subsurface microbial communities from Indian Ocean to uncover new lineages of life (NeLLi) - Sumatra_00607 metaG | ecosystem: Environmental > Aquatic > Marine > Oceanic > Sediment | place... | reverse complement strand
CGGCTGCGAAACCCTGCCTGTAGATCCTCACCTCCGGTGCATCGAAGCGGCTGACCATATCCAAGTTCGCCTCGTCAATCGCCAGCAGGACGTTTTCGATGCCATCCCTGAACCAGATGCCCAGGCCTCTCTCTTCCATTATGCCTCCAGTTTCTTAAACACCCCTGGCCCCTGTGCCCACTTGACGGCTCCTCTCGCGTTGCCGAGTTGGTCGAGCACGTAGAGCTTATTGCGGGGGAACGCCTTGGCGATGGCCGGGCGTACCACGTCGACCGGGCCGCCCGTCAGGATGATCCCGTAGAACTGGGACCCGTCGCCGGTGCCCTCAGCAACGTCGCTGGCCACCTGAGCAGCCAGGGAGCCCGCCGCAGAGCGAGCCAGGGGAAGGAGATCCAATCGCTCGTCGTAGAGATCGATCTGGCCCTGGCGCAGAGCTCTCTCGAGCTCTGGCAGGCTTTTGTGGACCCGATACTTAGCTTCTATCGAAGCCTGGATGACGGACAGGATGTTGCGCCCCCCGATTTTGCTGCCTCCGCTGTATTGCTCCAGCGGCGTGAGGTTGATCAGGCCCGCGCGGTCGGTGGTATTGTGACCTACATCTACTACCAGCCATCCGCGTCGCAGCAGGTCGCCGTCCATCTCTGGAGCTAACTTGACCTCACCGTCCCTGAAGACCAGCGCGTGATCATAGAGGCTCAGCACCGGCTGCCAGGCGGTCCGCACCTGTCGAATGTTGATGGTCATCTCCTTCCGGCCCAGGGTGATCTGGTGCTCGCCTTCCCAGGACCGGCGCAGCCGGTGGCGCAGGTCCCAACCGAGGACCGGCAGGCCGGTGACGATGGCCACATCGGTCAGCCCGGCCTTGGCCAGCATAGCCAGGAGCAATAGCCTCTCTTCGTCCGAGCCGATGCGCTCGAAGCTCTGAGTGGCCTGTACCCCCGTCTGCGAGTGCAAGAGGGCGTCGCTGCCGACGAGATACTCCTCTCCCTGATAGGTCACGCGCCACACACGCTGGCGCTTACGACCTCCGAGCAAGCTCAGGTCCATCTGAGCCAGTTGCGTTGACCGACCCAGGACGGACGGTATAACGAGGATATGCATCTGACTATCCTCATCAAACCAAGCGATCTTGCCGTACCCAAACCCTATATCTGCGCCAATTTTACTTGTAAACATGAGATCTCCTTTCTGTTTGATAAGCTATCTGCATGGTCTCCAATTAGTCATTGCCGAAGTCCTAGTAATGGCTATATGGCTCAATTTTTCTGTCCAGTCGTTCCGTGTTCTTCCATGACAAGACTTGCAAAGGGTGATACAATTTTCCAGTACGGTATTGTCTTTGTTTTCGTCTATGTGGTGTACTTCACGGCCCACCGTGTTACAAATTGCGCACCTACCCTTGTCACGTATCCTCACAATTGCCTTAAATAACTCGTTAAAGGTCTTGGGATAAGGGAGATGTACCGTTTGTGGGTATACAATCCGGCCTACAATACTTGTGCTTTTTGGAGGGAAGTGGATCGCCACACGTGACGCAATGCTTTACCTTTGGCATTATCCTCTCTGTTACAAAGGCGTAGGTATTAACCTTAAAAAAAGACTACTTTTGTTTAGAACGCGGGCCATAGCGCCCATCGCTTCTTTTCTGCCCATTGGCAAAATGCAACAGGCTTTTTGTGTTTAATGCCCACGAGTTACCTATCTTCCGCGCCTCGATACGCCCCTTAATAGCCAGTTGACGCAAGTAGCCACCACTATAACCTGTGAGTGCTTTTCCTTGTTTGACGCTGATGAGTTCGTCCATTCCTACTCTCCATTGGTTACGTTTCTGATGCTATTATACCACATCTTGCCTGGCGTTGTCAAGGTATTCACAACATCTGGAACTGCTCATTAGGCAATATCCCAACATTGAGAACATCACTTGTTCTCAACCCTAGCCCCATCTCTTCACAAAGAGCTCTGAGTTCTTGTCTCGCTTCTTCCAGTTTTTCTTTTTGGCTTTGCACTTGATACTTAGTAAAAGTAATACTGCGACCCCTCTCCCTCACTTTTTTGAGCTTGATCTCTGCTGTGTGTAACTCGGCCCGGCAGATTGCAACTCGTTCCTTCGCCCATGCGATTTGCTCTTCTGCGGGAAGCAAATCAACACGTACCCAATGCTCAATACAAAATCTTTCCCCTCGCCACAACCCAATTGAAAACATAGATGCTGCACCCGGATCAGGACCCAGTTTCCCGAACCTATTCTTTCCCAGGCAGCGCACAGTTACCAGGTGGGCTGTGTGCGCATTTCTCCATGTGGTGCCTGGCAACTCTTCCATAATCCAGGGCAAAGATGGGTACTGATCTGATGGGATTTCTTGCCGGCGACGAATCCTTTCCATACATGCCGCCCGCTCGTGCTTGGTTTCCTCAAGGGTTGGCCCGGTGATTCTGGCATACAGTTTGGACATAGCTCTTGGTTCCTTTCTATGTGAGAAACGATAACTGCTGAGGCTGTGCGCATCGAGGGCTTGCGCCACGCGCTAAGGCCTGAGCGTATTCCTCGCACGAATCCATGACGGGACACGGCTCTCTTGCCGCCTGTACCTCCCAGGCCCTCCTACGGAGCTCCATCATGGCCTCCTCTCCCTTGGGGACTCCCTCGGCCTCCATCTGGTCGCTCACGGCGACCAGCACACACAATCAGAGACCTCCCTTGGCAAAGGGCTCGGAATCGTGGGAAGCCCAATGACTCTGGTTCACCTTAAACACACCACTAAGTTGAATTCCCACAGCCTCTGGCGACCCCTGGCAGGAATTGGCTCTTCTAGCTTCTGGATGTTGTCCAAAAACCATGCGTACCGACCAGGCGTGAAGTCCCCGAAGCTTAGTTCCGGGTCTTTCAGTCCCGAAGCGTTCCTCTCTGTGATCTCAATGACAGAACGAAGTATGCACGTAGCGACGACGACCCCTGTGGGCAAGCGGGCAGGTACGATTATGCCAATCTGATTGGCATAACCCGCTTCCTTGAGAATACTATGGAACGGTTCTAGAACACACAGATCCCGTGCCTCTTTCGGGAAGTGTTTCGCGGCGTGTATAGCGAGCGCGCCGCGATAGGATGTCTTCCAGGATCGAGTTTCGATTTTTTTGCAACCGATGGCAATTAGGGTTGCCCACGGCTGCCATACAGTGATCGCCTTCATTTTTCATCCTCTTCAAGGGGCTCTAGGTATTTCACTGGCTTACCGAGCCCCTCTGCGTACTCGATCTCAAATCGAGTACGGTCGCTGATGTAGCCACCCACATTGACCACAAAGACCTCATCGGCGAGGTCGATTTTCCGCAGCCACAACTCATCGAGGATTTCCTGCACGCCCTCTGCCTCAGCGAGATGGCTAATTGTCTTCGTATACCAAGGCGGAAGCAAATGCAGCGTGAGTGCTATCTTGCCCTTCTTTTCCAGTTCCCAGGCTGCCACAGCAGCCACGGCGCTGAACCCGACGAGGCACACTATCTCAGGTCGTGATAGCTCTAGATACCCGTCAATGGTGTCTGCGAACTCCTCTAAAATTCGTAGCCACTGCTCAGTACATCGGCTTTCGTAAGGGCCATATTCGCCGTCGAATCTGATCGCCTCGGCGGCATTTCTGATGCTGAGTACGAGGTTTTGCAGGCAATTATTCAGGTCTCTGTACTTAATAGCCCTCCTCCCACGCTCCTGCCAATAGACAAGATTGTCGCAATCCCGCTTGAGTTGACCGGCCAGGCTGACGTAACCTTCCTCCTCCAACACCTTGCAGGCCGCTGGAATATTGGAGATCAGTCGCTCGATTGTAGCAGCATTGAATCTCTCAGACATGGTTTTCATCCTTTCCCAGCCCCAGGCCAGCAGCCGGTTGTCAGTGCCTCCCGACGCTGAACACTGCCGGCCCGGGGCCGTCTACACTGTAGAACGCTACGCGGCTTCCTCTGCTGCTTCTCCCGCAGCCATATGCTGCTTCAGCATTGCCCACAAGTCGGGCATCGTCATCTTGTCCTCTCGCTGAGCCTGGAGGACCGTCTTGCCTAGTGCGGCCGTGAGCGCCGCAACGATGGCATCCTTGTCACACTGCCACCGCTTCGACGCCTGCCTATAGAAGTCGTTCATGTTCTCGAATTTGGGCTCTCCCACATTCTCAGCGGGCTGGACAGGCTGGGCCTTGGCGGGCTTTGCCTTCTGGACTGGCTTCGGCTTGGGCTCTGCGCCCTCGCTCACCCAGTTCAGGAGCGGCTTGAAGAAAGCTGCACCAGGCTCGTTCTCGGCCGTGCCATTTGGCATCTCCGGGCAACGGCTGCCGCTTACGCGGGCGTTGTTGTCGGTGTCCATTGTCAGGACCACGTCGAACTCGTACTCCATGCCACCCCGCTGTACCGCCTCCATGCCGACCTTTTTGATGACGGTGCGCCCGTTCTTCACTTCCTGCACGTGCTTCATCTTGGAGCGCATGGTGCAGATGATGTGCAAGTTGCTCTGGAGCATGGTATCTACCAGTTTCTGATGCAGCAAGCTGGGGGTCCGCCAGGCTGCGAATCGGTTCTTGGAGGGGTCAGCCTCGACCATCTGGAGCACCCCACCGGTGCCCATCCACTCGTGGCTCAGGCTGTCTACCACAAGGACGGTATAGCCTCCGGCCTGTGCAGCCAGGATGGCGTCAATGAACTCGCGTGGGTGGAACTTCTGCAGATCGACCTTCTTGAACTTGAAGGTTCCCTTGCTTGGATTTGCCTTCTGGCCGGGCTTGGGCGCATACTTGTTCGCGCTCCCTCGCTCGGTATCCACGAAGGCGATCTCGCCGCCAAACCGCTTTGCCGCAGCGGTGGCCAGCACCAGGGCGGTGAACGTCTTACCGCTCTTGGCCGGGCCTTCGATAGCTACTCTCAGTTTTGCTTGTTCTCTCGTTGCTTCTTCGAAGATAATCGTCATCGTCGTTTTCTCTCCTTGTGTTTTATTGTGTATTTGTGAACTCACGTTCACGCTTATTATACACCCTTTCACCTGAAAAGTCAAGGTTTCGGGTGAAACTTTTAAGGTTTCCCTCTGAATAGTGGTAGATCTGATAGCCCATCCAGGGCTTGCTGTACTCGTGGAGAGAGCCACAGGGCCTCAATGTACGTCCTCCCATGATTGGCCCTCGCCATCGTCTCTGCCCTTCTCCAGCCGTGCTCATCGTAGAGTTCAGTATAGAGATTGCAGGGCATACCGGAGACGACGACGTAGCCCTGGCACTCTCGCAGGACCTCGGCTGCGGCTATGTGGTAGTCTTGATCCACCTCGTGCTTGTAGCGGTCGCATCGGGCTCGCACCTCCGGCGCATAGGGAGGATCGAAGTAGTGAAGCGTGTCGCTATTGTCGTACCGCTTCGCAACCCCAAGTGCATCCTTGCACTCTAGTTGCACACTCTTGAACCGCTCGGCTACCTCATAGAGATGATCCATATTCATGAAGCCGTGTGCGGCTATGGTTCTCCGATCATCAGCGTGCTTTTGCACCTGCCAGCCGCTGCGGGTGTGCTGAGTGGCGCCATGGATGGATTGCCAGCTCAGCACGAAGAACCGCCTCGCCGCCTCTATTGGATCATCAGTCGGCTCGCTGGATAGCTGGTACTCGACACGGCTCCAGGGTGTCAGCCGCAGCCTGCGCATGAGCTCATCAGTCTGGTCACGCAGGACCCGGAAGAAGTTGACGACGTCCCCGTCGATATCGTTGTAGGTCTCCACGGGTGAGCGGGGCTTGTGGAGGAGCACACTAGCTGCTCCTCCACAGAGCTCCACATAGTTCTTATGAGCAGGGAAGTGACGTACAATCCAGGGCGCGATGCGCCACTTTCCCCCGTAGTATCGTAGTGCCGGCCGAGAGGGGATCATCCCGGAAACTCCTTGATCTCGCAGCCTCTCAGGGTTGGGTTTGTACCAGGATACAACCCCGAGCGCTGCTTAAAGAAGAAGGGTACGCTGGCGGTGACACATTGCTCATGCACATCCTCGGCCCAGGCTACCTTGAAGGGCCGACGATCCTTGCCACTCTCTGCGCCGACGATGATCCAGTCCAGCAACCTTCCGAAGCGTAGCCACTGATAGAAATCCAATGGCTCCAACATCGGCTCGGCGCTCACGCCCAGCACGGTCGCTTTTACTTGTAGGAGGATGGGCACACGCTTTTCAAGCCGCTTTTGGTTCTCAGCGGTGACCATGCACCAGATGTGCGATGGTAGTTGCTTTAGATGCCAGAAATCCAACCAGTAATTAGTCAGATCTAGCATCTTTTTAGGCCGCTTTGTGAGCAGCACCCAATCCGCATCATCTCTTGACGCTATTGCGCTCAGAGCCTGAAGGATGAAATCATCCTTTACATGGGAATGAAACAGATCGCCCAAATCCACAGGGAACATAATGGGCTTGCTCCCAGATCCACGGCGGTAGGGAACATCCCCCGGCTCTAATTTGACATCAATATCAAGCAGAGACTTTAGCTTATTTGGGTAAAGTGTGATGTCCCAGAATTCTCGTCCAGCTCAGCGCCCACGCCTTGGCGTAGCAGTGGGCGCAGCCCTCGCTCACTGGCGTGCAGCCGATGACAAAATTGAGGTCTGCGCCCGAATAGTCGCACCACCCTATCTTACTTCTTCTCAGTGGCATCTCGCCCTCTCAACATCGCTGCGGTGGGCTGAGTGCCGAGGGCAACCAACTCGTCCTGTTGGCAGGTCAGCCGGTCCTGCCTCAGAAGCCGAGCACTCTTCGGTGTAAGCAGAAGCTGCTCTCCTTCTTGAAGCAGGTCTTGAATCGCTCTAAACTCCTCTTCCAGAATCTCAGTCGGTGTCACTTTTGCTTTCACTTATTTTCTCCTTTTCTGCAATGAGAGGGCGCAGGGCTCTCGTGATTGGGTCATTGTCCCCCAGGAGTTCGAGGTATCGCTCGTTTTTTTGAGGGTCTCGCTGGGGGTTCCTCATGATTTCCAGTGCCCACTCCCCCGGATATAGCCGGTCCCATCACACGTGGTGCAATTGGGCCAGTTGGCCCAATCGAAGCATATCGGACAGGGAACCAGGCCCTGTAGGATGGCATACAGAGAAATCTCGGTTGTTTGTTCGGTCACAGTTCTTTCTCTATAAGAAGGGCGGCTAGGTTGGTGTATCTCCTGACCCGCTCCTCGTTAGAGGCGTATGCCTCCACTGCGCCAGGGGCCTGGAGGACCAGGCAGTATTTCTTTGCCCTGGTCAGTCCAGTGTATGCCAGTTGGCGCAGCATAAACTCCTTCCAGACCAGCGGCATCAGCATGATGACCGCTTCGAACTCACTGCCCTGGCTCTTGTGGATAGTGATGGCGTAGGCCAGGGCGAGCTCGCCCAGATCCCCACGGGTATAGCCCACCATACCCACGTCCTCATTGTACTGGACAAAGACCACGTGGGGCCTGGCAGGGTTGCCGTCGTCATCTTCCACATCGGTAAGCTCCTTGATGGCTGCCTTCTCCTCAGCCTCGGTCACAACCTGTGTCACCTGACCGGTCATCCCGTTCAGGACCCCTAGCTGGTAGTTGTTCTTCAGGTGGATGACTTTGTCATCCGCCTTGAAGGAAACTCCAGGTAGGGGGAACTCACCAGGGTTGTAGGCCTCCTGGAGCGTGATGTTGAGAGTTCGCTGCCCCCAGGCGTGGCCGTTGACGGGCGTGAGGACCTGGAGATCGTCAAAGGTGAGATGGTCATACTTTTCCAGGACCTTGGGGACGTACTGTAGCAGATAGCGCGGCAGGTCGTCGTTGCTGCCCACCGTGCCAATGTAGCAGTCTCCCCCGTTTGCTTTCGGCTCCTCGCCCCGGTTGATGGCATGAGCAGCCTTGACAATGCCGCTCTTCTCACTCTGCCGGTGGATCGTGGTCAGGCGCGTGGTCGGCACTCCAGCAGCGATAAGCTGGTAGAGCACCTCGCCAGGCCCGACCGAGGGAAGCTGATCCACGTCTCCGATGAGCACCAGGTGGCTCCCGTCGCTCATGCGACTGGTGACTATCCCGGCCAGGCTCGCATCCATCATAGACGCCTCGTCTATGATCACGAAGTCCAGCCCTCGGAAAGAGCCGGTCACATACTCAGGCGACTTGATTTGTAGTGCTCGATGGATGGTCGAGGCCGGGAAGCCCGTCGCCTCTTTCATACGGTGCGCTGCCTTGCCAGTGGGGGAGCATTGCACGAAGGTCAACTCATGCGCCTCCAGGACGTTGACCAGGGTCTGCAAGATGGTGGTCTTGCCGGTCCCGGGGCCCCCTGTGATGATGCTCACCGGCTTCTCCAGTGCGGTGCGGACCGCCTCGCGCTGTTGGCCGGTGGGCTCGAAGTCGGAGTATTTGGCAAAGTCGAGCTCACCAAATACTGGCAGGGGCTTCCAGCTTTCGGAGCGCTTGGCCTGTGCCAGAGAGTTGATGCACCCGGCGAGGCCAGCCTCCTGGTCATAGTAGTTCCTGATGTAGAGAGAGCCAGCGTAGAGTACCAGTTCCTCATCTTCCAGGGCCTCCTCCACGATCGGCCACATTTCCATGTTGGGCTGTGCCAGTTCCTTAGCGTCGGTGATGGCCACCTGCAGCGGGAGGCACAGGTGACCGTGCTTATGGCCCTGCTCCAGGGCCTCTCGAAAGGCAGCCGCATAGCGTTGAAGGCTATCGTGGGGGATAGGCTCTTTCCCCGGCCACTCCATCTTGGCGATGCGGTCGGCTTCCTCCCAGGTCACGCCACGGATCACCGTCAGACGGTACGGTTTCTCCGTGATGACTTCTGCCAGCTTGTCGCCAAATCTCACGCGGGCTTTGCGGGTGAGCCGCATGGTCAGGCCGGCGCGGATGCACATCAGAGCGCCATAGGCCCAACCCCGTTGCTTAGTCCAGGACTGTGCTATTCTTGGGCCGGTATACGGCCCAATACCTTTGACCCCTTCCAGCCTCTTGCTGTTGTCGTTTTCGGCGGCCTCATCGAGGACCCGGAACGTCTCAGATCCGAAGGCTGCCGCGATCCTGCCGGCCATCTCTGCCTTGACGTGTTTGAGGAATCCAGACGCTAATAGCGCCTGGATTGCGTGCTCCTCCCGGTCGTACTGAATTCGTTGAACCTTGAACTGCTTCCCGTAGCGGGAGTGGTTGCCCCACTCCCCGATGAACGTTGCGGGGACGCCAATGGGCGGGGCGTCCCCATTGCCAACGATGGCAATCTCTGTGTCTATGGGCTGTGTGTGCAGGATAGCTACGAAGAACTCTCCTGGAGCCTGGTAGCGTATCCTGACACAGATGCCTCTTAGGACATCCATCTATTCCTCGCTTTCTAGCAGCGGTATCTCTACCTGCTGCTTTGTAAATTGTCCCCATAGATCCTCTTTTGGGTTGTTCCATTGTCCCCATAGATCCTCTGCTGGGTCGTCCCGATCTTCAGAATCCCGGGACTCAACCTCATCAAGGAACATTCGCCCAAGCATTTCCAGGGTCTCAATGTTCACTGCGAAAAGGTCTGCTCCATTAGGAGCAGTGAGGGTATATTTGCCATCCTCTTTTTGGTCGAGTATCCAGATGCCCACGATAGCTCCTTTTTCAGCCATCTTCCTCCTCAGTTGGTACTTCTATCTGCTGCTTCAGGCCCAGGCTCTGCACCCAGGCCACTATGGTCTCGCGGCCGTACAGCTTGAATAGGTGCGTGGCACACCTGCGCTTGAATGTGCGTGTATTGCCCCATTTGTAGTGGCAGGGCCAGTTGTGCACGAGCGCACAGTTGTACTTGTGCATGATGCGAATTTGCATCTTCACAGGCAGATTGCCACGCTTGATGAAGGCTTCGTGCATCACCACGTCATCGGGCCTACAGATGATCCGCTTGCAATCGGGGCAGCGGGGGCCTTTCAACCCTTCGCTGCGCTCTCTCCACAGCTTGGCCTTGAGGCGTTGGCGGTGAATCGCCAACGCCTCCTTATCTGCCTTACTCATGCAAACAAACTCCTTTGCTCAATCACCACCACCCTGCTCTCGCCGTTCTGCCGCTGCGCCTTGGCTACGCAGTGGCCAAGCGCCTTCTCCAGCATCTCACCGATGGCTTCCTTGACCTCATCTTCATCAGCCAGGATGCTGTCAATGATCGCCCCGGCCTCGGCCCAGTGCAGCTCCTCCGATGATTCGTGGAGCTGCCGGCCGATGAGCCGGCCGATGAGCCACAGCCGCCATTCCTCCGGGCAGCCGCACCGACGCAGTAGGCCGGCCACATAGCCGACCTGTTTAGCGGTGGCAAAGTTGATCCCTTCCTCCAAGTCCCCCGTGACGCTGAGGGTACGGTACTTAATCTCCGACCGGACTAGTCGGAGAAACTGGTTAGCTTTCTCCATGCTCCTCAGTCCAGAAACTCCATTGCTTCGGCATCACACCCCAACAGTGTTTGAAATAGATGCAGTTGGGCTCATAAATCGGCTCCTTGCCAGGGGAGTACGTGCCGTTCTTCTTGCGATAGCCACGCTGTACGCACTTGGAGCACAGCCAGGGGTGGTCCTCCGGAGTTTCGAAGGGACGGTCTGGAGTGGTATCGGTCTTGATGGCCCCTACGACGATGCTTAGCTGCATCAGGGCCTGGTGAACGGCACCATCGCCAACCTGAACCGGCTCCTCTTGCAGGTTGTCGCGGCCTACGTAAAACAAGCACGACGTCTGCTGGGGGCCAAACTTGATGAGGGCCTCGGGAACGCTAAAGGAGCGCATCTTCCCCGCAGCTATCATCTCTTGCACCATCCACTCGTAGCAGCCGATTTGGACTATGTGGTGCTCGTAGGGGTGGCTGTTGTAGCGGAAAGCGTAGCTCTTCATGCTCTTCACATCGTGGATAGACCAGCCTCCATCTACCTGTAGAATGGCGTCAATTTCCCCTTCGACGGAGACGCCGTCATAGTGTGCCCTGACGGGCACGTTGTGGGCGATGAGGACGCCCGACCGTCGCCAGCCCTCAATGACGAATTGCTCTGTCATGTGGCCGGAGGCGAAAACTCGTAGCTCTTCCTCGGTGTACTCTCTGTCGGGTTCGACACCCTTATGCTGATAGACCGCCTTGCGGTGGCAAGACAGCGATGAGGGGTGTATGGTCCCTGCTCGCTCTAATGGCGAGTCGTGGAAACTCTCAACGTACTTCAAGATGCTGTTATTCACTTGCATTCTCTCCTTTCTCGGTGCTATTCTCTTTCTGTCCTTCGGCCTCGTATTGGCGGCGCAAGCCACATTGCTCAACAGTTCTATTTCGGATGAGGCCACAACGGTAGGTTGATGAGACGTTCCATCGTTTTGCGCAACGCTGGATGTACTCGCACGTTGCTATCCCGTTAGCCATATCCAGCCAACTTTCATTTCTTTTTCTTCCACGCCTCTTGTACAGAATCATAGATTTCCTGTTGTAGACGGGCGGCTTCAGCTTCAAGCTCCGCCCACCGTTCTTCTAGCTCTTTGATTCGGGCCAAGAACGATTCTGATTCTCCGCCTGCCTCCTCCAAAGTAAATACGCCTAGTCTGAGCATGTCAAATTCCATATTTTGTCCTCCAATCTCTAAATTTATCTTCGTTCCTAATGGCTTTGATGAGCTTTTGGTAGCTCATTCCAAACTTCTCGGCGCACCACAGTCGATTGCGAATCCACTCGTACCAGGTGTTGATGTCTACTCCTGGTGGCGGTGACTTGGACTCCAGCTTGTACCAGGCTGTGGCCTCGCGGTAGTCACGGAAGCGCGGGTTGCGTGGCCGGACCGTCTCCAGCATCTCCTTGGCCAGCAGCGACGTCGGCTCCAAGTCAGGACCGCCGACCTCCTCACCGGTATCGGGATCAACGCAGGAGACGACGCCGCCGAAACGTGGCTTGAACGGGGTCTTTTCTTCGGGCTCTAGCCAATCCCAATCAGTCATGGCCATCCTCTGCCAGGGCCAACTGCTCATTCAGCGGCGTGCTTTCGTCTGCTATGAACTTAGCCTCGCCCGCCTCAAAGCCTGTTTTGTAGGCAAGCCAGGCATCTGACATTGTCTCCTTGTCGTATGGGTTGACGTACTCGCCATCGTATCCATCGTCGAAGCCCATCCAGTAAGCGTCTTTCACAGCTCCTCCTCCATCCTTATCCTGTCTCTCAAGCGGCTCACGATAAGCCGCTTCTGCTCATCGCTCATGGTGACGGTCAGCGTCCACGTTCCCTGCCCGTCCTGGCGCAGCTCTGCCGGTGCAGGCGGAATGATGTCCCTGCTGCCTCTCCACTTGTCTAACACGTCGCGGCGGGTCTGGGTCTCGTCAAGGACGTCATCGAGGACGCTCTTGACGGTCTCGGTATCCCCCTCACTGATGGCTTCCGAGATGATGGGCAGCGCGTGGTAGAGCTTACTCCGCCCTTTGCCACCTTTACTGATCAGCCTCATCATATCGGTCACGTCCGCAATCTCATGCTCGCGGACGAAGGGCAACACAGTTTTCGCCACCCGGGTCCAGACTGAGCGACCGCTAGGGCTGGCATCCTGAGCGATGTCCTCCAACATCTGCTCCAGTGTGCTCCAGCCTAGCCAGAGATAGAGCGATTCCCTCTCAATCCAATCCATGATCTGGAGCTCAGACGCCTCACCGGCCCGGGTCCAGTTCAAGACCAGGCGATAGGTGAGTTGCGCCACCTTTGCCTCCCACTCCGGCTGGCCCTCCGTGGGAAAGTCGGGGTCCTGGAGCGCAATGTGTTTCAGATGGCTCTCTGCCAGGGTGCTGAGATACGCCGTAAGCTGCGCGATCTTCTCAGTGGATAGCTCCAGTAGATCAGGCTGCCAGGGGACGATTTCTACTGTATCACTCATTGATCAAGTCCCCAAACCACTCGCGGAAATCGTGGGAGTGGATGACGACGAGGAAGCCCTGCTCCCCGCGCTGTTTGAGGCACAGGATGGGCAGCTTATTGCCTAGCAGGTTGTAGCCTCTGACTTGCGCTACCGCGTCGGTGAGCCACTTGGGAAGTTTGACACGGCTTTTGACTTCTCCTACCACATTGTCAGTCTCAAAGTCGGCCACGCTATCCCCCTTCCTGAGAGTGCGATTCGTCAGGAAGAATCGAGCTATCTCCCTTTCGTGCCTCTTCCAGCGTTTCTCCCCCATTGTCGAGCTCCTCCAATGCGGTAGTCAGGTCTGTCGTTGGCTTGTAGATACCTCTCGCCAGTGTGATCCCAATGAGCTCCTTCTCTTTGAGCCTTTGCAGCGCGTAGTACACGCTGCTGGTGTGGCTCTCCGGAGAGAGCCCCATCCGCTCGGTGATCTGCCGGATGGTGGGCGGCCCCTCGAGCTCATGATAGAGCCCGTAAAGAGCCACAAATGTCTTCTCTAGCATGTTCATTCTTTCTCCTTCCTATGGCTGCTTAGCCAGCCATAGCTTGACGATCTCCTGGCAATTCCACGGGCCCGCGACTTCGGGGTCCACGTTCAGGATGTCCACCAACTCCTCGTAGCGACCTAGCTCCTGAAGAACTTCAGCAAGGTCTTCGAACCATGCTTGGATCAGGTGCTTCGAGGCTTTGCGGGTGATCATCGTGGCAAGAGCTTTAGCCAACTCCTGACCGACGCTTTCATCATTCTCAAACCTCGCTTCGAGGGTCTGAATATCATCTCGTAAGCCCATCACATTCTCCTTTCTGGCTTATCTCTTCCAGTACCACTTCCAGGCTCCGTGTGGTGGCAGACCGCTCCAAGGCTCCACGTCAGGCCCTGGAGCGGTCTTGCCCTTCTTGGCCCCTGGCAGCCTGCAGGCGATATCATACGCCTTAATTGCGTTGGGGGCCTGCACGAAAGCTATCGTGCTATCGCTTTTGCCTGCGCCGACGTGTCCTGTCGGTATCAGGCACTTCCACCAGAGCATATTTCTTCTGCTTGTCGTTGAGCCAGCCCAGGAGGGCCAGCAGCCAGCAGCCGCCACACAGAACGGCTGCAAACCCCTTTCGACGATAAGAGCCCTGCTTGCCACATTTGCAGGTCACTTGCGAAACCGTCCCCATATCGCCTCAATGAAGCAATGCCAGGCCACCGTCATCAGCCATTCCCGTCTGATGCCGAAGGCATAAAATATGTCTCCGGCCCGGTCGGCCTTCAAAACCTTGTTGAGCATCGCTGTCCCAAGGCGGAGCGTCGGGGCGACGAACTTGCCATCATTAAGTGGGTATTCGGTTCCCTCGTCGTTGTGGCGGACAAGCACAGTTGTGCTGTGCTCGCCCGTCTTGAGATGGGCTAGAACCTCTATGCGATCATCGTCAAGGATGTTATACTTCACCTTACGCTCCTTTCTTGGTGGCATCATCTTCAGCCGAATCCACTTTGAACGGATCAGGTCCATAGATGTCCTCAAAGCGATGGACACCGGCCTCAAGCGTTTCGTCATCCACGCAAACCTGTAGTGACCCGTCGGCCTTGCAGATAACCTCGACAGAGTGCCCATCATTGGTTGCAATAGTAATGAAGTGGCCCCTTTCGAGGTAGAGGTGAGACACATCTATCGTAGTTGTGATCGCTTTCCTCAGTGGTACTAGTAGGGTTTGTCTCGCTACCATTTCAAGCTCCTTTCTTGGTAGCGCGTCTGAGATTCGCGCCACCCATCTCTACGAAATGGCAAAGTTCCCAGAGGCGATCCACGATTCTCTGGTCAAATTGCCGCTCCAGGTTGACTTGCACGATATCCAGATTCCCACCATTGATGTTGCTGGTGATGATGGTGGGCAGTTGGTTCGCCAGCCGGTAGTTGACGATGCGAAACAGGATGGTGCGCCGGTCATCGGTCAGCCTCCCATTGGCAGTGTAGGGATCGCCCAGGTCATCGAGGAACAGGACCGGCGCAGTCTGCGCGGCCTCAATGAGAGCCTCCCTGCCCTGCCATTCATTTTGCACCCTCCCCAAGAAATCGTTCCAGGCTATCCACAGCCCCCATCCTCGCTGCTGCACAGCCCACCAGGCCAGGGCGCTCTTGCCGGTGCCCGGCTCGCCGTACAGGAACAGCCCCGGCCTCTTGGCCGTTGGCTCGATCTGTCTACGTGTGGATAGATTCACGCCAGCCCAGGCAGCGACGGCCTTGATAGCCTCGACCTTGTTCCGCTTAGCCGCGTCGCCATATTTCTCCATCAGCGTCCAGGGCGTGAGACCCTGGAACGTGGCGGGTACGGTCATCGGCCCGAAGTTTTTCTCTAGCTTTCGCAGCCGGGCCTTCTTGCGATTCTCCAGCATCTCCTTGGCAAATTGCTCTTGTAACTGGCCTGCCTTGCAGGTGCAGGCCGTCCCGTCGTCCAGCACTCCCCGATCCTTGCACTCGGCACAAGTAAAGACGGGCGTGGGGAATTGGATGATTTTCTTCTTCTGTGTGGTGGCTTGCTCTGCCGCCTGGCGAAGCTTTTGTAAAGCTACTTGATTAAGCTGGGACACGCTCAAGCTCCTCCATACATCTGGGGCACGGCTCCGTGACGCGGTGCCTCACACCGGGGTGGAAGGGGCACTCCGTCCATGTGGACTTGTAGAATCCGCACCCCTCACATTCTTCCAGGCTATCGGGGTTGCAGTCCTCTCCGTACCAGAGGCAATCCATCATTTGATGTCTCCTTTCTATTCTCCGGCCTGCTGCCATTTAGCCTGGCCGGGGCCGTAGACTCTGTGGTCGTCTGGCCTGGTCAGCGGAGCGCCAAGCTCTCGCAGCCTGGCCTCGACCTCCTTCTTCATGATCTTGCAGTAGTATCGAGCGTGGTAGGCGTCGGGGTTGCGGCCTCGGCCTTCTGTCCGGCGACGCTCTGCCAGCTTGTCGAGCTCGTCGTAGCACTGCTCAGTGGTCATCTCTTCGATAATTTTGGTGCTCATTTCCTCCTCTCGTTTGTAGGATTGACGTCCATGAGCGGCGGGGGGAATTGCACCCGTTTGGCTCCCGACTGTTACGGTCGCCGCCTTCCTTGCCTTGCCATACCCCACCCCACCACGCCGTGCCTAGCCAAGCCACGCCCGGCCGTGCCCAGCCATATCCCGCTTAGTGAGATAGCTTTGCTTCTTACGTCTCTATCACTTCAAAGCGACCAAAGAGGCCGCCGCGCTGAGGGCGAAAGTCGCCGAGGCCGGCGACGACCCCCGCTCGTTTGAGCGTCAACAGAACTGTTTCTCTGTCTACGAATTGCTCGTCAAAAGTGATGATGAGTTCCGTCTGCCACTCTTTCAGCTTGGGCCTGGCTCGCAGAATGGCCGACCTCTGGATAACAACCCTGCGGATGTCAATCTCGTACTCAGTCTGGGGGACTCCGTTGTGATCTGTAAGTGGCAGCCACTCCACATCACCATCAAGAGATGTAAAGTTCAGGAGTGCGCCGGCCAGAACAGACTTTGCACCACGCCGCCCGATCTTGTAGCCGATAGCAGCATAGAGGATGGCTGATGGGATCGCAGCCATAGGAAATACCAGGTTGCCTTCCTCGTCTTGATACGTAGCCCTCTCTGCTTCGTCCTCTGGTTTTGGGATGCGTTGCGCTGGTGTCTTTGCCCCTGTCTGGGTCATGCTGCCCATAGGGTTGTGCATCAGCAGCGGTGTGATCCCTCTCAGTGTAACTTGCAGCTTAGCCATTGGTGTTTCTCCTTTCTTTTTGTGTGATTTGTACCCTGCCTTGCCATGCCCCGCCGCGCCATGCCTCGCCTAGCCTCGCCCCACCACGCCGCGCCCCGCCATGCCGCATATTTTGCAGCTTGATGAGTTCAACCCTGCCTTGCCAAGCCGTGCCGAGCCCGGCCCTGCCACGCCCCGCCGCGCCTTGCCTCGCCCAGCCGCGCATTTTGCAGCTTGATGAGTTTAACCCTGCCCTGCCCTACCATACCACGCCAAGCCTCACCCCGCCCGACCACGCCTTGCCATGCCTGGCCACGTGTTTATGCGGCGATAGCCAATGACTTCTCTTCCAGGTCTGTCTCATCGAGTACTTCTCTTAGCCTGACAAGCGCTGATCTCAAGTTGCCACGTGTCAGGTCGAGGATGTCGGCCTCCAAGAGTTCGGCCAGTCGGTTGGCATAGAACGTTGCTTTATTGCTCCCGCCCCGCCTGGCAGCGGCTGCTTGCTGGGCACTGAGATGACTACCTGCTTTGTCAGTGCAGTCCGGGGGCAATATTACAGGGCTTCTTATCTCCTCCCCGTCTTTGCCAATGGTGATTACGTAGCCTGTCCGGTCAGCAACAATCTTGTCTAGCCTCTCCTCTGTAAGTCCCACAAAGGGGGCCACCTCCTCGAGCTCAATGCCGTGTCTCTCTGCAATCTGGACACACCGCACGTAGTCCACCTTGCTGAGCCTACGGCCATGGTCCCCATTGAGTTTGATGGCATCGCTGAACAGATCGGCCTCGGTCTCGTAGTTTTTCCACTTGACGGCAATCTTGGCTGTATTGCCAAAAACCCGCAGGTAGGCCTTCACACGATGGAAGCCATCTACGACTCGCTTGCTTGTCCTACAGGCAATGATAGGCGGCAGGACTGTACCGCTTTCCAAAGCACGGGCCAGGTCTCCTACATACATGCTTGAAAGCTTGACTCTGGGGTAGACCTCATAGTCTAATACCAGGTCTGCAACTAGTACTTTGGCCATCTTCTTTCTCCTTTCGTATCGTACTGTGAACTCGTGTTCACACCTGAAACAATTATACACCCTTTCACCTGAAAAGTCAAGGTTTCGGGTGAAATTTTAAGGTTTGAGTGAGTTGACATCTACACTGTAGATGTGGTACAATAACCCCATGACAGATCTCGTACCTCTCACCCAGGACCTCCGCCTCGCCCGCGTATTCGAGAAGTTGCTGAGCGGGGAGGCTACTACAGTCAAAGGTGCCTGCGAGCTGGCAGACGTGGCGCGCTCCACGTTCTACTCCCTGGTCGGCCAGGGGGAACTGGAGCCGGTGCTTTTGCAGCTTCGGCAAGGGATGATAGCCGAACTCATCGGTCAGGTGGCCAGTGGATGGCCCACTCTCATTGAAAAGCTCCTGAAGGATATCGAGAACGCAGATACCGTGCGAGACCGCATGGATGGCCGCCGCACCTTGCTCCACTTCATCAAGCACTTGGGGGGAGAGCTACGAGAGCCGGAGCCAGCCGACGAAGCTGCTGATTGGCTTCGTGAACACGGCGCTTCCTTCTCGCCGGTGCAGATTAACATTAGCGGGGATCTGATCTGCACAGGGGAGAAAGAGCAGAGCCCCCCGACCGAAGAGGTGGTGGAGGGCTCTGCTGAGGAGTTGGAGGGTTAGCCTTGCAACTCCGCTTTGGCTTCCGCAATAGCCTGTAGAGTACGCTGGTTGGAGCCAGTGTACTCCTCGTCGAGTTCAATATAGCGATTGGTTATTGGGCCGTGTTTGCCTCTAATGAGGATGGTCCGAGCTTCCTTGTTAGCCCACCTCCACGTCTGGCCACGCTTCCAAAATGCCATTTGCTGTTCCTCCTTTCTGCCGGGCCTTTTATCCCGGCGGGGTCGCTGTTGGGGTAGCTACTAGCGATAAATTGCTACCGCATTCTTGGCAATCTCGTCTGAGTTTTCAAGGCCGCGTTTGCGGGCCTCGAACTCAACCTCGATTTCCAAGCTCTCCAGCCATTCCTCGCTCTGAGGGTCGCCGACGACACAACCCTGCTCAATGACATAGCGGGCGATACTGTCGGGGGAATCACTCATTTTGCTGTACCTCCTTTCTCAATAATCGTGGGTGCCGGGCGGCGGTGGGCTGCCGCCCGGCCTTGGGAAGCCTGTGCAATTACTACACTGGGATGTAGTAATTGTCTTCGTCTACGACGAATTGAGCGTCGGTAAGACCGCTGGGGTCGTCTTCAGTGGGGTTGCCATCTCCGTAGTACCAGTTGCCGTCACTGGACTGGATTGCAACGTTGACAGATGATGATCCGGGGAATCTTTCGATTTCCTCTTGTGTCAAGAACCTGGCTTTGTGTGCCATTTCCTTTTCCTCCTTTCCCTTGTATTTATTGTATCATGCTCGTATCCCCATATCTGTGGGGAGTACAGCCCCCGACCCACAAGCGATCTGTCTGCTTGTAGGCCAGGGGCTGCGCCGGTGATGGGCTCACCGGCGCGAAGCCTTACTATAAATCGGCGTACTCAGCTAACTTTCTAGCTACCTGCTGAATCTCATCGGGAGACATATAATCATTCCCTTGCTTGGGGTCTCCCCACAACTCTGTGAGATCACGGACAAGAGTCTCTTCGGTCCCGCCCTGGGCCTTGTACTCCTCTGGCCCAACATCTGATCCCAGATATTGATTCCAGTCAGTCATCCTTGCTACCTCCTTTCATCAAATGTCTAGCCCGCCTAATAGCCTTGGCTATCCAGTGGCGGGCGCGTTCTTTATTGACCCCTGTAGTGGCCTGGAACTCTGCCACAAGCGTGTTGAACCGTACTTGTGCGATGATCGGGCCGCCAGCCTGGACTACCATGTCCTCGGCCTGGGCCAACAATCTGTCTTTCTCTGCCTTGGTGATCATGCTAACTCCTTTCTACCACCATTATACCACAGGTTGCGGCTCATTCCGCAACATTTCTCAAATCCCCAAACACGGTAGCGTACCCTTCAGGACCTCCCTAGAACAGCGACAGTTGCCCCTTGGGTCTTGGGGCAAGCTCTGTGGGCTCAGTCGCGACCTCGACCGTTGCCTTTCTACATTTTCGGCAGTAAACCCCAGCCCATTTTATCCTGTCTAGCACTAATTGGTGCGGCTCTATGTGCAACTCAGGACGCACCCCCTCCACAGCGAGGTAGGCAGGTTCGCCACGCATCGCCCGCTGTAACTGCTCCCACCACTCATCACTGTTGCAGTGTATGCGTGATCCGTGGCAGGGTGGGATGGTCACCTTGAGGTAGATAGTAAATCCCTGGGGATGCTCTAGCGTTTTCTTGTGAGTCTTCATTCTTCCTCCTTAGAACAGTCTCGGTTGTAGAGCATAATCTTCTGGTAGTGGGTCGCCATCAGCAGGCAGGTAGCCGTACCTCCCCAGAAAGGCACAGACCAGCCCTAACTGGCCGAGTTGTAGTGTCCAGGGTCGTTCGGGATCCCAGACCTCCACCCAGTGTGTGGCTACGTCGTTGGCCGTGCAACGCCACTTGTGTACCGGCTGGCCCTGCCAGTTGTAGCCCTGATTCCTTAGAAGTTTCATTGGGGCTCCGCACTCTGGACAGTTCATGCTGCACCTCCCTCCTTAGAACAGTGTCAGTTGCACCATCTCGCCAGCATCCACTGGCTGTCTACGCGTAGATGGCTGAGGGCCGTGGACAATTTCTTTGTCTGTCTTTTCGATGTGATCTTGGAAGGGAACGTAGTGGCCTTGCGGCTCCGGCCTGGCCAGCACATCCTCGACTTCCAGACCTCCCCAATTCACAGCGGTGAAGTCCTGTTCCTGTTCCTCTTCCTCCGCTGCCTTGAGCAAGACACTCATCAGATCTTCCTCGGCTCCCATCTGGGCCAGGCCCTCGATGAGCTTGCCGTCTACCTTCTTGGCAGCTCTAGCTTTCGCAGCTACCAGGCTTAGCGCAGTCTCCTGAAAAGTGCCTTCATAGTAGAAGAAGTACACCTTGCAGTCCTTCTCCTGGTTAATGCGGTGAGCTCTCTGGTCACGCTGGAGCACGTTGATCAGCCGGAAGTCTATGCCGGTCTCGATCAGGGTAGGGCACTCCACCAGGTCCAGGCCCTCCTTGACCAGGTTGCCATTAGCCAGCAGGACCACCGACTGGCGCTTGGCTTTGCATCTCTCGACCAGGCCCTGGAACCATGCTTCTCTGTCGGCCTTCCTGCAGGTGTTGGCCCGCAGGATTTCCGAGTAGATCCCCTCCTGGGAGAGAATCTTCTGGAATCGCGGCATCCAGTCGCGCCGGTTGACCTGTGCGAAATAGACGCCCACGCCCCGGCCCAGGGCAAGTTCTGCCTTAATCAGATTTAGGATTGCCTCATTCTTAGGCAATAGCACACCGACCCGTGTGCAGCCAGCGATACTAAAGCTATGATCACCATCAGCATCAGCGATGACATCATCCTCACCGTAGTCCAACGCGCCGCAAGCTGCGTAGAGCCACTGGCTCATCAAGCCCATTTTACCAGAGCGGCACAATGCAGCCGCTGTACCGTGCGCGATGTTCAAGTCTCGGATCGTTTGTCGCTGCGCCTCATTGGGTTCTACCGGCACACGATACTCGGTATAACTCGGCAAGTTTTCTGAGACATGCTCCTTGCGGATGAACACGGCCATCCGCAAGATCCAGGAAATGATCCCTGGCGTGACTCCAGGTATCTCCTTCATTCTAACATTCTCCTTGCCATAGCCCCAACTGCTGGT
>Ga0114925_10000276_pt1 | contig 21365 bp, 20 predicted proteins | sample SumtaG_2_FD_87287 | JGI IMG/M metagenome (GOLD analysis project Ga0114925, IMG submission 87287) | Deep subsurface microbial communities from Indian Ocean to uncover new lineages of life (NeLLi) - Sumatra_00607 metaG | ecosystem: Environmental > Aquatic > Marine > Oceanic > Sediment | place... | reverse complement strand
CTCTTTTTGTCCAATTTCATATTGTTTTGGATGGGTTGTAGCTAATTTTGTTAAACCCTTTTGGGATAATGTTGCAACACTTCTATAATATGCTAAAAGTCTTGGATGTTCGACGAGAACCTTAGGATGACAAAAGATTTGTATTAATGGTAGATTACTTTTAATAACAAAGTCTCTGCTTGAATTTGAGATCTCCCAATTACTAGAATTTTTCCAGTCATAATTTGAAGAATTATCAATTAATACTTTTATTTCTTCTTCAAACCCATAAAAACCTAGTTCATGAATTTTATTATAGACCCAGCTTGCTTTCATTAGGTATTCTTCTTCTAATGCTTGTTGTAATAATTCTTTATCATCCATCTTTTTTGACACTTCTGGAGCTCTAAAATTATTATTTGAACATATTAAAATAATCTTTAAATTATCAAATCTTAATAGTTGAATTTTAATTTTTTAAAACCAAATGTTATTTTTCCCAGATAACTACACTTTCTCTTACAGGTACTCTTCCGTATTTTTTCATTTGTTGCGAACTATTTCCTTTATAACGAGCAACTTTAATCTCTTTTACACTAAAACCGATATTCTCAGCAATTTCAGTAAGAACTAAATCTACTGGAATCAATTCTCCTTCATATCGAACATTGTCTACCACCATAACAACTTTGGCACCATTAGCTAATACTTTAAACCATTCATTTATTACTTTTTCCATGTCAATAAAATAAGTAGTTATCATTATAGGTAATCTTGGATTATTTAATTTTTGATTTTCTAGTTTGTTGACTACTTCGCTAATAACCGGATGAGTAGGTTGCTCTCCCTCGTATATTTTGGATTCAACATGAGATCTAAGAATACCGAAACGAATTTTTTTGAGTTCTTCAAAATTTTTTATGAAATTAAAAATTAATTCAAGAGAATATGTTCTTGTATAGTCATACCTATTACAATAGGGCGGTGAGGTAATTATTGCTGTAGGTTTTCTTTTAAAAGTTATTTTTGATAAATCTCTTGTATCCCCAAGGAAAGTTTCTGGAAAAATTAATTTTTTAGGGTTCAATTCTGGATATGCAACTGACATTCTTATCAAATCTTGTTCTACTTCGTTCATTTTATCTTTGATAGCATCAAATGGATCTCTTAACTCTTTATTTTTTTTAAGCCTTAAAAATTGCCCATCTTTAGCTGTAAAACTACAATCCTCTAAAATTGCTAAGAATAAAAAGAGAAAAATGTCCCTATATGGTTGAGATAGATTATCAATTGCTGATTTCACTTTTCTTAGTTCCAAAAGTGATTTTTCATCAAAAGCTTTCTTAACAATGGCAACATCTAATGCAATATCTGCAGGTTTAACTTTATTTATATTATTCTTAATAGCTTTAAAGTGTGGCAATAATTCATTTTTTTTTAGTAAGAGAAATTTCGGAAGTGTTTTAGATAGAAAGTAAGCTAATGGTAACTTGTCAATTCCTATAGAGGGTATTCCATTAATCATTGAAGCGAATAAAGTTGTCCCTAAACCTGAAAATGGATCAAAAATGTAATCATTACTACCAATTTCGCATTTCCTGAAAAAATATTTTAAAAAATCATAAGAAAAAGCCTCTTTATATCTAAATATATTCAAAAATGGCATTTTTTTATTCTTTACATAAGTGATTTGCTTTCCTAAATTTAATTCTTCATGAATGAACTCTCTATATTTTTTCTCAATTTCAAATCGTCTAGTACCCTGAATATAAAAATTCATTTTTGAAAATAATATTCCTTTATCCAATTTTGTTTCCCAATATTAATATGTATTTTAATAATAAAAAAGATTTTAAGAATATAAATAAAAAAAATCCAAGTTATTAAACTTTTGATATTAAACGATTCACATTTTGAATAGGATTTTGTTATTCCAATTAAAATGTAGTTTAACCTTAATCCAGATTAAACTCCTTGTATATTTTCTATTGCTAAATAAAATTTGTATTCAATTACTTTTATAGGTAAAATAATTGGATATAAAGATAAAAAACTTTAGTCAGTAATGAATTTGAAGATTTTTTGACTAATTATTATGATTAGCAAATATATTTAAAATATTTAGACTCATTTTCGAATTGTTCTAAATTACCAATCATAATTATAAATATATTAACTCAGATTTATGTTTTCTATCGTTATAATAGAATCTATATTTAAATATTTGATGTTTTCCATATTATTGAATTCTAATTAAAACTTAATAGATCAGAGAAATCTATTTTTGACTTTAATTTTTTAAGGAGAGTAACCATTGTTCCACAAATTTTAAACAAGAAAATAAACCTATTGAAAACCTGAAGAAATATGTTTTAAAGATATATGAAGAACAAGAGAATGAAGGAAAAGTGAAAGTTAAAAGAGGATTTAATAAAAATCTTAGCAATTCATAATAGAAAGAATAGGATCGATTCGAGAATGATTAAATTCTTTAACATTATTTTATAAAATATATAAATTCAACAAATTCATCTGGAATAAATTTACAATACATTAGAATTTATAACATCAACTTATAGATAACTTTCTGATTAAAGTTTATTGCTTAAATACTCGAATATATCTGATTACGATTTGATTATTCCTATTTTTTTCAGTATCAATTGTGAAAACATCTCCTTCTTTGATATTATTCTCTTGTACAATTTTAGAAGGAATAGTTAAATCTAATGAATTTGTGCCATGATGTAATCTTGCTTTTACAGTTGATTTTACCATATAAATGAATTACCTTTATGCACATATATTATTTAATGTACAAAATGTACATAAAACACACAAATACTTTTTTTAGTTGATCATTATACTTCTGACAAAGATTACAATCCGGAAAAATCCAACATTAAAATGGTCACAGTTAAAAAAGAAGATATAAAACAGGTTGTTAAAAGTTTATTAATTGGTGAAGATTATAGAGAAGACTTTCTTGCTGTAATAGATACATTATGTATGGAAGCATTTATAGAATATTTTAAGAAAGTGGTTAATAAATCAAAATATCAAGTTCAAATAGGTATAGAACAATTCACAAATAACACCAACTCAAATGCTGAAAATATTAGAGATAATTGGTATGAAAAACTTATGTTAGACGAAGACTTGGATAAAAGAGATATTGCGCTTAATGCAGGTATTAATTTAAAAACAATAAACAATATGCATAACACTCAAAAAAAAGAAGTAGTCATAGAATCAGCAAAGAAACATTTTGTTGAATTACTTGAAGTTATGGAAGAAAATCAGGATATTATAGATCAAATCGATTTAAGCTTAAATTTAACACATAATAATGTGAAAGCTAAATTTAGTACAAATGAAATTCTTATTATGATAAATGCTATGGCTACTATTAAATCAAATATTAGGGGAGGTATATACAGTTCTTTAGGACAACAAATTGAGAAACCTCTCATGCTTACTCTTTCAAGAATGTTAAAAGTTCCAGAAGAATACTATATTGAGCCAGAAGATTTTGAAGATACACGGCAGGCTGATTTCCATTATTTTTTAGATTCTGAAAAAATCAATTGTGAAGTGAAATTAATGGGAAAGGGAAATCCTGAGTCCGCTGATGCAGCAATGGCAAGATATACTCATATTTTCATTGCTAATAAAATTTCTGATTTACAGAAAGAAGAATTAAAAAAAAAGAATATTTTATGGTTAGAAACTCAAGGTAATGAGAATTTATTGGAAGATTTTAGTATAATACTAGGAGAATTAGAAATTCCTCATACATCCTTTGAGGAGAATTATAAAGATCATATTGATGAATACTTAGATGAAGTATTAGAAGATTTAAATCATAACCTATAGTAAAAGGAATGAAAGTTCAGAAATCATTGATAAAAGGAAGATTATCACAAATTTGTCTTGAGATAAGGAATATTTTAAATACTTTAATTAAAAAACAAAGGAATATTATTGAAATAAAATCTGATATCGATAATTTATTCAAGTTAATTCCAAATCTGAATGAATTTTCCGGATCTTTAGTAGAAGCATGGGGACATATTTGCTTCGCTGATTATTTGGATAATTATAACACTCCTGAAACTGGAACTCAAAAGCTTAGAGACAGTTCTTTTAATTATAAGGGAAATGATGTCTTACTTAATATAAAAGCAAAGTCATTCGAGAAGTTAGGTAAATCAAGGATTAATTTATCCAGTTATAAAAGGTTTTATAAACATTATACAAATAAGCCAATTAAACCTTACATTATTGCTGTATTCATTTATAAATTTGAAATAAGGAAGAACAGCTATATAATTAAAGTTGTTGATGCTTATATTTTTGATCTTCTTGAAATCCCTAAAAAAAATCTAAAAATTGAAGGTTCATATGAGAGTTCTTTTCGAGTTTATGTTTCACCAATTCCAGAATTTCTAAAAATGAATATTTATGATGGAAGAAAAATATTTTCAGCTAAAGAATTCCTAATCATTTTGACTGATATTAAAAATCTATATCTTGAGAAAAGAGCAAATAAAAAAGTAAAGATAAAACAAACATAAAATTAGAATTAATTGTACAGAGCCTGTTTATTTTTATAACGTTAGGGTAAACAACCATAATTTTTTCTTTTTAAATTTACATTAAAATAATAAAATATTGTAATTTATTGAAAATTTATAAGTCTGTTAATAATTTTCTATTATTGAGAGCCTAATAAATATATATATTTATTTTTAAACAATAATATTAAGCAGAGATACTAGTATTAAAAACTGGGAAAAAATGTCGAAGAAAAATTATCATTCACAGAAGGAGAATCTTTTAAAATATATTATAGATGAAAATATAGAAAATATTGATCAAATTGAAATAGATTTACAAGATGTAAGTAGGGATATTATAAGACAGAAAATCTCAGAAGGAGATATAGAATATTTAAAAAATCTTTTCAAAAAGTGTGATGAAAATGATTGTGTTCGTTTTTTGAGTTATTTTGGAAAATTACCAAATGATTTTCCAATCTCAATATTTGAATATTTACTTAAATCTTATAAGAGTGAAAAATTAAAATTCTTAGCTATCAAGAATTTAGGAAAAACTGGAAATCCTAACATTGTTGAACTATTAAAAATGCTCTTATTGAAGGAAACTAATACTCTTTTAAGGCGTGAAATTATATCATCAATAGGAAGGTTAAGAGATGAAAAAAATTTAGATTTACTTATTGAGGCATTAAAAGATGAAGATCCTAAAGTAATCATGCAAGGAATTCGTGCCCTTCTATATTTCAAGGATATTCCAAAAGTTAAAAATGTTCTATTACCTTTAATTAATCATAGAAATGAAACAATAAAAGAAATCATTAGTATTGAATTATCTGAAGAAAAGATAGAGAGCAAACAAGAAAAAAGAGAAAAATATCAAAAATACTTACCGATTATTAAAAATACTTTAATCTTAGGAGACACAAGAGATATTTTAAAACTATTGCCTGAAGAATGTATTCATTTAACATTCACATCTCCTCCTTACTATAATGCTAGAGATTATAGTATATACCCTAGTTATGAAGATTATCTAGATTTTCTAACCGATGTATTTAAAGAAGTCCATAGAGTTACCTATGAAGGAAGATTCTTCATTTTAAACACATCTCCAGTAATAATACCTAGATTTAGCAGAAAATATTCTAGCCACCGTTTTGCTATCCCTTTTGACATTCATCCTAGAATCATTGATTTAGGTTTTGAATTTATTGAAGATATTATTTGGAAAAAGCCTGATCCAAGTGCTATTAATAGAAATGGTGGTTTTTTTCAGCATAGAAAACCCTTAGGTTATAAAGCAAATTCAGTATTAGAATATGTAATGGTTTATAGAAAAAAAACACACAGATTACTAGATTGGAACATGGAACATTATCCTGACGAGATTATTGAAAAAAGTAAAGTAAAAGAAGATTATGAAAAAACTAACTTATGGAAAATAGCACCTACAACAAATAAAAATCATCCTGCAGTATTTCCAGAGGAACTAGTGAAGTGGATAGTTAAATTTTATTCATATATCGGTGATATTGTTTTAGATCCTTTTGCTGGTTCAAGTACAGTAGGTAAAGTATGTCAGGAACATAAAAGATATTTTTTCTTAACTGATAATGAGGAAAAATACTTTAGATATTCTAAATCTCATTTATCTAAAAATAACCTGTTGAGTAATAATCCTCCAAAATTTTATAATTACAATCAATTCAAGAAAATAATTGAAGATATGAATGATTGAAATTTATATTTATATCTATATTTAGTTTTGTTAGATATTCCCTTATTTCCATTATCTTTATTTAATAATAAATATCTTAAGCCTTTTTAATCGAATTGTGAAATTAAACTAGTTATTCGGAAGATTGGTACTGTGATACGATATCTTTATAGTAGTTTAAATAGTCAAGTTTAAAAAAATTTAGGTATATGATAGAAATCCAATCACATCCAATTTCAAGTGATGTTATTAAAAAGGTTAAAGCATACCAGAATTTAAATTATAAGCGTTTTTCTAATTGGATACCTGCAGGATCTGGTAATTTTGAGAAAACAAAAACAACCGGGAGATATAGAAATAATTGTAATACTTATAGAGATACCATCACTTGCGAAGATCACAGAATTGAATCGTTAAAACTAATATTCAATCATTGTAATAAGTTAGATTGTGAAACTTGTTTTATACATACTGCATCAGATAGATCGAGAACTATAAATGAAAGAATCCTTGAGTTTCAAAGTGAAGCGAGAAAGCACGGGATAAAAACAGGAAATATTATACACATTATAATCAGTCCTAAGAAATATTTAGCTCTAAAGAGAATGAAGAGTTATAATGAATTTTTAGAATTTCGAAGCAATGAGATATTTACAATGCTAAAGGAATGTGGAATATTCGCAGGAATAATTTTTACTCAATTATGGTCTTATAAATGTCAGGTATGTGGAAAAGAAGAAGAGAAATGCATGTGTCCAGAAAAAGAGTTGGAAAGAAAAATAAATCCTCATTTTCATGTTTTGGGTTTTGGTTATCTAAAGAATAATGAAGAATTTCGAGAGAAATATGAAGATTGGGTATATATAAACCTTGGAAGGAGAAATGATGGATATCACACCATTTTTTATATTCTTACTAATGTGGCACTATGGAGAAAAGCAGATGGAAAATTAAAACCAGCTTACCAATCATTTGGGTATCTAAAATCAAGTGAATTTGCCAAAATAAAAGAAAAGGCTCGCTTTATAAATGACCGATGTCCAATTTGTAAAAAGCCGAGAAAAAGGATAGTAAACGGGGTAGAAGTATATACAGCTCCAGAAGAAGTTAAAAATTCCATATTATTATTTAACAAAGATAATAATCAAATTTTATCCACTGAAAAAGCCTCTAATAAGCAACTTGATGACTTACTAAAACGTAATCAAAATAAAACCTATTTAATAAACATTTCAGAAGAAAATCTTGTTTTTGGTAGAGAAGTAAAATATAAACAAATAGTAAGAGAATATAAGCTTTTGGATGTTGACGGATTACGGAAAATCACCATGAAAAACAAAGTGCAATATAGGAAAGATAAAAAGAAATGGGAAAAAGATAAAAAACAGGGAAATGGGTATGGATAGGACTTTTCTATAAAATGTATTTAAAATTAATAATTTAATTGATTTATTAGAGTTTGGAAACTAATTTAGCAATTAATTTTTTGATTTAACCAATTTTCTAAAACTGAATTTGAAGAAATTAAAAGGACAAAACCCAATAATGTGAGATTATCAAAGTGGAGATTTCTGAATTTATGCCGTATGCGTTGGGATGAAAAAAAAGTAAAACAGGTGGCTCTTTCATATAATGCTACTAATTCACAGAGAGTCCAGAAAATCATAAAAGAACACTTTAAAAAAATAGAAGATAAAATAAATAAAAATTCTTCAATAATCGTTTTTCCAGAGAATTCTCTCCCTTATGACATTCTCGAAGATATCATTAAGTTTGCGATGGATAAAGGAATTGTTATTATTGGAGGGATGGAACATGAACTAATTGATACTATTGAACGGAAAATGCAAGATTTAGAAAGAAAACTTCCAAATTTATATCAAAACCAATATGATTATAATTCATTTCGACCACATAAAACTAAACAACGAAGGTATAAAAAACATTATTTTATCAATCAATCTATTATTATCAATTCTAACGGTAAATTTTGCTTTCAAATAAAAAACATTCCTACTTTTCTTGATTAGATTTCTGAACCAATTCCAATCATATCATTTCCTAAATTTAGAAGAATAAATACAAATATTGGGAAAATAACTGTATTGATATGTAAAGATTTTCTAATCAATAATCGCATAATTAATAAGTGGATGTCTATTAATGAAATTCCGATTTTAATCATCCCTTCATTCACTAGATTTGTTTCACCCTTTACGAATAAATTTGGGCAGATGGTGCATAGAAAAGAAGTAGATTTTTGTAAAATCTTAATTTTCTCAAATATCGCAGAATATAGTGGTTCAGGGATATATTCTTATAAATATTGATATAAATATGAACCAGGGAGTGAAGCACTTTTCGACTTAAGAGAGGAAGGAATTAAACTAATCCCTTTAATTGATTCTCAAATAGAATAAAATACCTATAATATGAAAATTTAAGAATAAGTAAATAGTAAGACGAAAACCATGCAAATAATGCCAGATTTGAATAAGGCTCTTGGGAGCAAGCCCTATCATTTTGCAAAGAGCAGATTTCTGTTAACTTCGGCAATGATTGAAGCTCTTTCTCTTAAAGCGGGTGATCTAATCCAAGTATTCATTTTAGGTATTTTTAAGGAACCAAACGAGACTAATCCTATCCCTGTTAACATTCCAATGGTCGGAAGAGTAATAAAGACAGGAGGAACTTCGCTAGGAATGACAGTCAAACAGAATTTAGTAAAGAGATTAGAACTTCAAGAAAATTATGACCTCCTAATCAGTATTGAAAAATTGAGGAAAAGTTCTATATTATTGAACAGCTGACTTTGAATTGCTTAGAATCTACTATTTTCTTTTAGTTTTATACGTTTTATTAATAATATTTACAATTTCTAAAGGGATTTTTGATTTATAGTAAGTTTTTCAGTGTCTTCAAAAAAATTATTATTTCATATGTTCTCATCTATTTTTGGGAAGACACCTATGTCTCTTCTAATTAGGAGCAAAAATTATTGGAAAGGATTATATATTTATTTTAATTAGAGGGAAAAAAATATATTTCTGTTGCATTTATAATGGGTTAAAATAGGAAGATACTAATTAAAAAGATTTAACAAACCATGCCTAAATATGTAATATTTTTTGAAAGTGAAATCATATCCTCTTCTGATATTTGGTTTAATCCTTTTCAAAGAAAGTCTGTAATCGCAAATAAGATACATTGTAGTTTCTTAGAAAAGGGAAAAAATGGACTTGATAGAGATCTACAAAAATCATTATCTAAAGAATTTCCTGATTGCGAAGTAATTGAATTTGGAAAAATTGTTCTTACAATTGAACGAAAGTTTACTATATTTTTTGTTGTTTTTAGGACTAAAAAAGAATTATTAGATGATATTAATGGAAATTTCTATTCACCCCAAAAATTAGAAGAGTTAAAGAAAACAGCTCAAGGAATTATGAATTCTTTCTCTAAATCCATAAATATCTTAGTTGTTAAAAGATTCTTATCAAATATTTTTCTTCCTGATAAATTAAAGGAAATGTTTCGGCGAACTATAGTAAGGAGTACAGAAAAAGAAATGGATAGAAATGAAGGTGCGTTTAAATCGTATTATCAAAATCATATGAGATTTCCCATTTTGATTGAATTTCAGACCAATCTAAATATTAATTTCGATGAAGAATTCAATAAGTCTCTTAAAGAATACTATACCAATCTTTCTTCATCAATTAATGATACAGGAAGTCTATTCGCACGTGAATTTAATTTTTACGAGCTAAAATCTTATTCATTAGAAAAATTGGAGATGAGAGAAGTAGCAAACATAATTTCAAACTCATTTTTAGAATATATTTTTTCTTTATATGTAAGAATTATTGATAACTTGGCTATTTATCGAAAAAGAATTGAATTCCTTTCAAAAAATTTAAAAGCTTTACCTGGAAAAGTTCTTATAGAGTTAAATGAACAAGTAGATGAGTTACAAAGGAATTTATTTGAAGAATATCCATTAATATTTATAGGTGTTCTTGATAGATATATTTTATATGAAGAAGATGAAGAAAATCCAGACCTAACAAACCAAATATTCAGGGGTAGATCTTCGCACATATCACTGTTTCGAAGACAACTTCAACTTTTAAATGATAAAATTAAGAATTTACAATCAGAAATTAAGACTTTGCTTTTATATAGACATGATAAAATAACATCATTTACAAAAGAACAATTAGTAAGGAAGTTAAATTCAATTAAATATGAAAAAGATTTTCGTAATATAATTCTTATTCCCATATTAAAAGACTTAGGATATGATAATATCCAAGATACTCATGGTCAACATGAGTATGGAGTAGATATATTATTCTCAAATCAAAATAGGTTCAACTTGATAGAATGGAATGCCATTATTGCTAAAATAGGCGACATCAATTTAGAAGTAGGTACAGAATTAAGTCAAAATCTAAAAAAAATTTTTACTCAAATATATCAAGCAAAGAATATGAATCATTTAGAAAAAAATTATGGTAATGTTAAGGTTAATCGAGTTTTTATTGCTACAAATGGAAAAATAAATTATCATGCTAAGAATGTACTCACTCAAAAAGATCCGTTAATTGAAGGGAACATTTTCTTTATAGATTATGATATAATATTAAACCTATTTTAACTTTATTTAAAGAACTTTTAAATATTCTAATTTAAATTCCTTCCTTTTTAGGAGGGGGCACCACGGGGATAAACATTATACAGAGAAAAAGAATTTAGCATAATCAAGAATATTTTTTCATTGGAATTTTATTAGAAAAAAAATGTTTCTCTTTTAAACAACTCATTCAAAAATTTTTTAATCGATAGGAGAATAGGATCAGCTTCAATCCCGGGTAAATGAGTTCTAAGAATATCAAAAAATTTCTCAATAAAATCGTAATATTGAAAATCGAAATTCTCTAATTCATCAATTAGGAGATTAACATCGTTTGGGTGAACATCTTTATACTTTTGCTTTATTTCCTCAGTGCTATGAGAATTTACTAAAAAATCCATTAAATCTTCCTTATCTATCGACATCTCTGAAACCTTGGGACTTTTATATTTTTGTCTATTTAATATTACTCGTAAATATTCTAAATAAGTTATTAAAAAAAAGTAATTCTTTTATAGCCACAGTCTTAGTGGTCATAAATTTCTAATTTTCTTAAATTATCCTGGAAGAGATATGGAAATGGTAGTTATTGTTGGATTTCCTTACGCGTTTCTCGATGATTATATTAAAAATAAGATTTCTTATTTTAATAAAATTTTTAATGGAAATGGATATTTTTATGCTTATCAGGAGCCTGCCTTTAGAAAAGCTAATCAAGCAGCAGGACGTCCTATTAGAAAGCTATCTGATAAAGGAGCAATTATCTTTTTGGACGAACGATATGCCAAGTCTGATTATATCTTCCCTATCTCTCTGATTGGTTAAAAAAAAAAGGTGTTCTGACTGTTATAGAGGGGAGAAAAAATGAATTATTGCACCATCTAACTTCTTTTTGGAATAAACTAATTTTCAATTAGTATGTATGGGGAAAGAGCTAAGATCCCGAAAAACGGAGAAAAATATATACTATAACAAAATAAAGCAAAATATATAATGGAAATAAGGTTTATACTATCTTTGGTCCGAGATAAGTAAAAAAATGTAGATTTCTATCTTTATCTAATTGTATTGAATCAAATGCTCCTCCCCTCTTAATTGCATATTTAATCACCCCTTCAAATTTTTAAAATTTATTATATTTAAATCACTCCTTCTAAATCTTTTTCATAATATTATCATAATTATTTAACATGAGAATGTAACTTAATTGTCCCTTTTCGGATCGAAACCTTTTTCACTAAAGAATAGAAGATACTCGAGATCCTATTGGGGCAGTGAAAAATGGTTACGTACTAGGCGAACCAATGAACCACTGAAGTTAAGAATATTTATAGATAAGATCTTAATACCTATTTAATTGAGAATTTCTCCAATCTTTCAAGTATTGGAATTTTTCATCAATATATCTTACTAAGATATTTTCATGCAATCTAATAACTAAAACATCATCTTCTTGAGGAGTGGAATCTATAGCAAATAATATAGAATAACTTTTAATAGTCGTTAAAGCAATGAAATCTTTAGAGCTGAAATAAATCGATCAATTTGAAGAAAAAAAGCTATACTTAGCTTTTTACGACATAAATTTGTCTCTTAGAAGTAGAAATTTAAGAGCAGTAATTTTGAAAAAGCTATTTATTTTTCCTTCCTGAATTTTTCAATTGGGTTTTTAAAACCATGTAAGATATTGAAGTCCTTTTTAGCCTTTAGTTTAGGTCTTACAAGGAATTTGCTGTATTTTTCTTTCCAAAAAATTCTCACAGATTTCAAAAACTCCTTAATGAATTCAAGATTAGTATCAGATATAACCATTGCATCTATCTCTGAATAATTATGATGGTTTAAGGAAAAATTTTTTTTTCTAAAAGACAATGAGTATCCTTCTTCATTAATAACTTTTGTAATTAGAACTTTTTTTATAGTTGAAGCTTCAAGACTCGAAGTCTCTTCTAATCTAGTGAATCCTAAATACCTATAATATTCTTTCATTTCTCCTAAGACTATATTTTTAAAATAAATACATCTTTGAGAAATTATTTTATGGGATTTTTCAGAACTTTCTTTTTCATCTATACCGAGTTCAGGTAATACTTTATAGATCCTATAATAATCTCTCTCGAAAATATGAAAGACCAAGTTTTCTAAATCTTCATAATATCTTTGGACACGTTTTGTTAATCTTCTATCATCTATAATATGATCCCAAAGAATTATAATAAACACAAGAGTAGAAATTAAACTCAGAATTATTTCAATAACAAATCCAAGCACTTCCATAATTATTGACAATTTTGATATAAATTTAATAAGTTACTAAAAATTACTTATATCTCAATTTAAACTTTTATTTTCTAAATATTTTCATTTTGAGATTATTTTAATTTATTATTAATACTAATTATAAGAAATGAATCAATATTTTATGATAATACAAAAGAGAATACAGATGTATCATGTTTATAGCCGCACTTGATTTAGGAACAACTGGATGCAGAACTTTTATTTTTGATTTGACAGGAACAACAATTGCTAGTGATTATCAAGAGTGGCAAAATTTTTACCCCTCTCCCTCATTTGTTGAGCAAGACGCCAATATATGGTGGCATTCAATTAAAACAACAATCGATCGAGCAATAAAAAAAAGTGGAATCGATAAAACTGAAATTGTCAGTCTTTCTGTAACTAATTTTTTTAATCAATATTTAAAGAAATTCTCAGAATAGTGATAAAAATTCTCTATTTTTGTTCCTTTTCTGTTCTTCTTTCTGTTATGTTTTTTTAATTTTTAAGTTTGATACTGATAATCAATTATTAGAGATAGTTGAAGATGAAGATTTTCAGCTCTATAAATCAAGATTAGAGTGTTTAATTGCGCAAAAAGGGGGCAAGTGTGAATTTTTAATCAATAGAATGAAAGAGCTCATATAACTTAAACAAGAAAATATTTTTTGTTTATATATTTTCAACTTCAATCTAGATCAAGAATGCATGGTAAGAATGATAAAATGAGCTCAAGATCATTAGATAAAAATTTTGGAGAGAAGCCAACGAGGGAAGTAGAATCCGATGGAATCGTGAGACTAGGAAGTCTTGTGATACCTTTCTCAAGAATGCATTCTGTTACGAAAGAAGAGTTCATTTATACAGGGCACGAGAGAATGCCTTTCATCAATCGGCATCCTGCATATCAGTTGATATTGAGGAGTGAATTCATCGGAACGCCCAGAAGACTAAGGGTGGGTCCTGGTTTTACCAAATTTTCAACGAGCTTTTAAAAGATCTCATTTTATAAATAGTTCCTTTACATTAGACTTTTAATTTCTTTGCATTAAACTTTTAATTCCTACTATCATTACTTTGGATAATTAATTCAAAATTAAAAAATAGAAATGAATATGAATGATATAGGAGATAGTGCCGAATATTTCATGGCATCGGAATTACTACTGAGAGGCATTTTAGCTCAACCTACTTTTGGAAATAAGAAAAAAATGGATCTAATAATTCGCTATGTGCTTGATGATCTTGAAAAGTTTAAAATAATTGAAGTTAAATCAAAGAGAAAGACTGGTAAATTTTCGATGATTAAAGGAATTCCCTTGAAGAAAACATACATGATCGTCTTTTTAGATTATTACGGAAAACAGCTCTCAGAAAAACCGGACATATATATCCTTAACCATGAAGACTGGCATGACCTAATAAAAAGATTAATAGAAGAAGAAATTAATAAATGTAAGACATCGAATAGAAAGAGAACTAGTTATAGTTTTAAATGGATTCAAGATCATGAAAATTGCGAAATTGAGAGGGAAGAAGATGAGGAAAAATCGAAATTCTCTGTAAGAGATTTAGATACTAATGAATCCTTACATGTTGCATCAATAATAAAAGCAGAAGGTTGTGTTGAATGGAAAAAAAAATATTCCAAAGATTCCAAAGGTATCGATGTCCCTATCGATGCAATTTCCATGTTCAAGGACAAATGGGATAAAATTAAAGAAGATATTGATTAAAATTTGACAAGTTCTTTTAAAAAATCGGTATCAATTTTTTCAACAATTTCTTTTAATATTTCATTTACTTGTAAAATAACTTTTTCACTCTTTTTAGAATTAATATCGCTAAAAAAATCTGTAGCACTTTGATTTAATTGTATGGACTCATGAAACTCCTGAGTCTTTTTCTCTTCTTTTTTAAAATTTGTAGCATCAATTGTCTTTTGATTATATTCAGTGAAATTAAATCTCTCGTTCTTTAAGAGCCTATCTGGGAATTCTCCTTGCATTAGTTCAGGAGATGCACTTATTCCAACTAAGACTTTTTCCTGAAGGAATTTAATAAAATATCCCAATTTCATATCTTTTTGCCATTCATCAAGATAAATGTAATATGCTGGTTGTTTCTGTTTCAAATAAGTTTTTCTTAGATAGTGAACTTCTTTCCCTGATTTTTTTAAATTTTCAAATATATTATTAAAAAACTCTTTTATGGTTGAAGATGATGTTACATCATAAATTTTCTGTCTGGTTTCATTTATATTCTTCTTAGGTGCATCTTGCGCTTCAGCTTGGATGGTCTCTTCTACTTGGAGTTCATTATTGATGAGTAATAAACCAATATTAAATTGTTTTAAAATGGCTTCAAAGTCTTGACGATACGAGTCGTTTTTTTCTATTTTTTTTTCCCAATACTCTTTTTCAAAGAAAATATACAAGTAATCACAATAATTTCTATTTGAAATCGCTTGTCCAATCACTTCCCAGAGCTTTCCTTTAGCATTTTTGATAAGTTTTCCTTGACATAGATAAATTCTATCTCTTCCCATACCATATACATCTGGATTTGAACAGTACTCATTTATTTTTAATAACCAACCTGTATTACTTGGTACACCTTCATGAGAGTCATGCCCAAATGTTTCTATATATTCTGGGCATCCACAAATTTTTATTATATAGTTTTTAACTGGTTCAAACATTTCTCCTTCAAGGTTAATGGGCATGGAGTAAGACTTCTTACTTTATTTAATTAATGAATTTTTATCATGAAAAAGATGATTAAAATACAGATTATTTTATCATTTAAAAGCTTTTATCAATAACTCCATTCGTAACAAGATTGTCCAAACTGTAATAAACTGATTACAGAGATAAAAGTTTTTAATGTGGGGTTAGTTAAATTCATATGTCCTTATTGTGGGTATCAAAAAATCAAATAAACCTGACTTATATATTAAAAACCTTTCTAATGGTTTTTATAAAATAATTGGATATATAACTTATTAATAAACCTAATAATCAGAGAGTCTAATTAAATTATGTTTGTTGCTGCATTAGATTTAGGAACAACGGGATGCAGAACTTTTATTTTTGATTTAACAGGAACGATAATCGCAAGTGATTATCAAGAGTGGCAAAGTTTTTACCCCTCTCCCTCATTTGTTGAGCAAGACGCAAATATATGGTGGCATTCAATTAAAACAACAATCGATCGAGCAATAAAAAAAGCGCAAAACACACTATTAAAAAAAGAAAAAAATTTGGAAAAAAATGATACTTAAGTGAAAATAATTATAGGCAAAAGAAAATTTTTGAGTTTTTTATATAATTTTCAAGAGACAATCATATAAATGGACAAATCAGTTTTCACTTTCTCGTTAATTCAATCTCTCTTTGAAATTCTTGCTTTAAATAGTCTCTAAATTGATAGAAAGTAGCATCATCTTGATTAATTTTAATTATGAATTTATCAACATAATTGATTATTTCTCTTAGGAGTATATCAGGATTTATAATCATGGCACCATCCTGTAGCTTCATTAACAATTGAAAATCATAGGAAAATTGCCCACCATTTTTAATACGCCCTTCGTGTATTAGCCCATCACGAAATTCATCATAAAATCTGTCTGCAAGAGATCTATTACCTAAGAAGTCAGGATCGGGTTTCTTGAAATCATCAATATTATCCTTCAACCACTTTTTAATTTGATTCCTTACTTTATAATCAATTTTTGCTAAAAAATCTATAGTTGTTATGCATAAGATTCCTGCAGCAAATCCTTTTTCTTCCTTATTTAACTGGGAAGTTGGTTGTATATAAAATCCTTGTACTCTATCATTGAATGCTTTAATTAAATTTTCTTTATCATCCCATTTCAAGTCCCAAAACTTATAATTAGGGGAAAAATAAAGTATTTCACCAATTTTCATATTTCATTACCTAATAATCTTTCTTTCTAAAAATGTTGTATTATATGACCTTAAAAATATAAAAATATAATTTTTTAAAGCCATTAAAAAATTCAATTTAATTAAAAAATAAAATATTTGTAAAGAAATATTAAATTAAATAATAATATTTCTGACAATAATAATGTCTAAATTCAGTGTTAATAAATTCTCTAAACATAAATGCATTTAATCCATTCCAAATGCTCTTAAAAGAATAATTCTTCAAATTGCCATAAAGATATTTATCTCTTTTGAAAGATATAAAAAAGTCTAAAAAATTTTCATAGATAGAATTGTTGATGAAAAACACGCAGCAAAAAATTATTAATGTTAAAGCAATTTTTTTCTTAGTAAATTATGTTATTTATTTTATTTTTCTTGCTCTAAGAAAAATATTATATATATGGAGATTTAACGTATCGTTATCATGCTTTTAGGTATTTTATTCGCCAAATTAATCCTGGAAAAATAGATGTTTGAATTTTAGAATTTGAAATAGATATTCTTTTCATTTTGATAAGGAACGGATTAAAAAACTTTACTTGTTTCTAAGTTGTATGATAATTTTTAATGTATATTGGGTATAAAACCGAAAACATTTATATTTATTTAAATTAAGATATTTTGGTTAAAAATGAGCTTAAAAAAAATATTTGAAGAAATCAATAGGTCATTTCCTGGATTAAGACCTTGGCAAGAAAAATTTGATCAATTCTGGGGTAAATGTGCTAATAAAGATCTTATTGGTTTACAAGTAAGTACTGGTAGTGGTAAAACTTTAATTGCACTTCTAATTATCGCTGAAGGTATCAAAAAATATAAGAAATGTGTCTATCTTACTCATACATCACAATTAATGCATAGAATCGAAGAAGAAGTTGAAAAATTAGAGTTTGAAAAATTAGGCAAAAAATATGCAAAATTTGGAGGAGCAACAAATGTAACTGGAGATAGATATAGACAAAGACAAGATGATCTCTTAGAATTTAATAGAGGAGAAAAATTCCTTATCTCAAATCATGATGCTTTCTTGAAGACTCGGGATTTTCCTGAAGAAATTGATATTTTAATTATTGATGATATTGATATCTTTTATGAAAAAGTTAGAGATTATTTTTCGATAAAGATAAAAAATTCTGGAGAAACTAAATCAATCTACGACGATTTAATTGGTTTACTATCAAATAAGGAATATAGTATAACCGAGAAAATAAAGAACACTACTGCCCAATTTCATGAAGGAGATCTTATTTTTCCTTATACCTATGAAGAGATTTTAAAGATTATTAATGAAAATATAGATATCTTAAATAGAGATAATGATTTTAAATATCCTTATTCTGAAAGCCGAGATTATATAGATTTTTATTTTTGGTACATCAATAAGAATGAATTAATAATAGAACCTTTTCTCCCTCCTATTGGACAATTAAAAACTTGGCAAAATAACTACTTAAAATTTGAAAAAATCGGTAAAATAATTGCTCTTAGCGCAACTCTGGGAATGGATGCTAGATTTACTATAGAAATGGGATTAGATAATCGAAAACTTAAAGTTATATCTGAAGTTGATTTTAACAATCTTGGTATAAAGGTAAATACAGGTAAACAATTAATTTTTCCTTTAAGAGAAACAGATCTATGTGAAGTCAGCCCTTTAACAAAGGATTTTATAAATGTCTCTCTGAATTATATTAAACAAATTATTTTAAAATTCAAAAAAGTCTTAATATTATGTTGGCAGATAAAGGAAAAAGAGAAGATCATTGAAAAAATTAAGGACTCAGCTGTGATCTTTAATTTTAATGGTAAAAATGAAGCGATTTTCGAAGAATTTTCTAAAGCAAACAAGGGCGTATTACTTGTTGCTAATCGCTATTTTGGTTTAGATCTTTCTGAAAATGCATGTGATGTATGTATTATCACACGCTTACCTTCATATTTAAGACCCTTTGATAACATATTACTTGATTACAAAAAAGATGAATATTATCATAAGCAAGTATTTGCAAGAAGACTTCTTCAGGCTTCTGGACGTGTGAATAGAAGCGAAAATGATATATCTTGTGTATATGTTTTAGATCCCCGGCTTTTTGAGAGTTATAGTGCACGGGATAGCTTCTTTAGACTATTTCCTTCTATATATCAGAAAAGAATTGATTTTTCATATGAAATTTCTGATAAATTAACTTTTGAAAAGACTCTCGAGATTGCAAATGATTTTTTGGACAAAGAAGAGTCTATCCATAAGAGTTATGATGATCTTCTATTAAAACCTTATGAAGTTAAAACTCCATTCAAAAAAGAAAAATCAATTCTTGAAGATATCTATCAAGATTATTTACATGCTTGGAATTTAATATATATAAATCGTCCAAAAGAGGGAATTGAGAAATTTAAAAATATTATAGATAAATTAGCAGTAAAAGTAAATGTTAAAGAGTTCAAACAGTTAATTGAATGGTTTAATTATATAATTTACCTTGTATATTTTAATCTAGAGAAGCGTGGGATAAGTACATACAAAGAAAAACTCAAAGAACAAGAAAGGTTTATTCAAAGATCAGATCACTTAATTTGGTTAAATAAATTAGTGTATTTCGAGCAGGAAGATATTAAGAAGGCAGCATATACTTATGAAACTAAAGAGGAAATTCAGCTCCAATTTGAAAAATATGCTAAAAATCCAGAACTATATCTTGGTAAAATTGCAAATGCTAGTGAAGTTATTACTTCATTAGATTCGATAAAAGAAACTTTATCAGGGATCTCTCAAAAACATGTTAAAGCTCCGATGAGGAATTTAGCTATTGAATTTGAAAGTATTTGTAAAAAAGTTCTTAAGGCAAGAGAACCAGAAATTGTAAAAAATATACCCTCAAAAAACTATAATTTAGCCACAGTCCTTAACATTTTAAAGGGGAACTATTATTTAAGAGAGGAAACATTTGAGAGATTATTTAACGATGATCGAGGTTTAAGAAATACAATTATTCATATTAATCATAATGAAATAACATTTCCAGAATCTATACAATTATGCGAGATCCTAAAAAATGGCACATCAGAATTAATTTATGATGTTTATTTTTCAGATATGTTGAAAAAATCTAAAAATCTTTTTCCTAAATTGAAAGAATTGGGTGAATTTGAATATTTGAGTGAAGATACTATTAAGAATAAGGTCTTAGAAGGATGGGTAACGGGTAAATATAAATTTGAACCTGAATCGAATACTGGTGAGATCTCTACTTATTTTGGTAAAATGAAATTTGATTCAAGAGGGAGTCCCCAAGAGATCGATATATCTTTGCCATAATTTAAGGACAATATTAGCAAAAAGGGGATAAAATCACAAAATTATGATAAAGATAAATAAAGTACAATTTTTAGATTAAAACCTTTCTAAAATGAAAAGAAATACGCCAGAGACTTGAAAAGGAAAAAGATTATCAACGTACTTTTTTCTTTAAATAGATTTGTAATTATCTTACATCAATAACAATTATCTTACATCAGTAATCTCGATATTTAAATCTTTACAAATTTCTTTTAATTATATTATTTTGTTGATAATTCAATGTATTCTTTTATTGTTACTATTTAAATAATTTTTAGAATATATCTGAACCAAAGGTTTCAATATTATTTTTATTTATAAATATCCTCTAAAATTATAAGGAGGTTTTTTGATGATGGAACCTAATAATAACTTCTTTGAAATTCTACAAATTATTGATGCAAAAGCAATTAATCAGTTTAAGGTATTTAAAAATGTAATACACTACTTTAATCCTCAATACACTGAATTTAAAACTCATGGATTTGACACATCAAGTTTAGATAAAACATTCATAGAACTTAAAAAAGAAAATACGAAAGAAATTAGAGTGTGGGGGAAAAACTTTCTTACAAATTGTCCTCCAGATCTTCAGGATGCATTTATTCACATAAGTAGGCATGCTACTTCACTTCCGCAACGTAATTTGATTCCTTACGTATTATTAAGATATAGTTGGAAATTGTTTTTTAAAAAATTTCCAAATGGAAGAATAATTTTAATCAGTTTTCCTAATGATTATTATAACATACTATTAGATGATTTGGATATCTACAGAATTTCTGAAATTGAAGATGATGTTGATGATGATTTTGTTAAATCGTATCCTCAAGAATATTCAGGGTGTTTGAGTACCGAATTTCCATATATTGCTTTCAATCTCATGGCAAATGGG
>Ga0114925_10000275_pt1 | contig 21389 bp, 19 predicted proteins | sample SumtaG_2_FD_87287 | JGI IMG/M metagenome (GOLD analysis project Ga0114925, IMG submission 87287) | Deep subsurface microbial communities from Indian Ocean to uncover new lineages of life (NeLLi) - Sumatra_00607 metaG | ecosystem: Environmental > Aquatic > Marine > Oceanic > Sediment | place... | reverse complement strand
GCCGCTGATGCCTGGCGATTGATTGCTGGCGGAGAATCCTTAAGGGCAGGCAAGTCATCCAAGTTTGCAGAAGGGTGGTTTCACTGTCATCCGGATTGGAAGACTAATGCCGAAAGGTGCGAAGATAATGCCGAAGCCGCCAAGGAACGCAGGGATGCCGCATTGCAAGAGACCCAACAAGGTGCAACTAAACCGGCTCCTTCCTGGAATGTTGCAGGCTCAGGCGGTGGAAAGATCACCATACACTACTCCGATTGGCCTCATGGATTCCGTGCGAAGATACTCGATTACAAGGAACGTAAGGTGACTGAGGTATCCGGCACTCCGGGGAGCAAGGAGGAGAAGGTTGAGTGGGGCAAGGATGCAGCTCCAGGAACCTACTACGTAGAAGTAAACGTAGCCAATGAGCGCTCTGAAAAGGTAATAATCACGAAGAAGCTGGAGTGGAGCGCGTGCGTGAAGTTTGGTACAAACGGGCCTTACATCTCCATTACGCCCAAGTCGGGCACCAAGTGGCCCAAGGGCAAAGGCTTTGGGTTCAGCATACATAACTCCTCAGGCAGCAAGCTGGGGTTTGTTAACGTGCAGGATAGCAATCGAACCGGAGAAGTCACCTGGGGGCGTGAATCTAACCAGAGATTTGGGGACTGGGGTAAGCATACAATATGGGCCTACGCTAATGACCCCGGGCTTCAAGAGATGTTCAAAGATAAAAACTTCTTCCCAAATTGGAAAACCGAGGTAGACATCCCCGTCCCTTCGTTCAAGGTAAATGGCGTTTCTGCCACTCCGATCCTGCCTGCTACTGGCCCATTGATTCCTCCAGACCTCAGACAGCGCTTAACAATAGAATACGACAATTGGCCGGGGAAGTTTAAGGGTATCATCCGCAAGAGGAGTTCCACCCAGGAGTTGGTCAGGTTAGAGGGATCAAGTTGCACTAAAGGAACCCTCACCAAGGAGGTGAACCTGGCGACAGGGGTTTACTGGATAGCGACAAGACCCTACGATAACCCACCTACTCCCATCGCAATAGAATTGACAGTTTATCAAAGAGAAATAGCACTTCTAACCAAAAGCCGGTAAAATGGCTGGTTTTGAACTCGATGAGGCTAGCGTTCGGCAAGCAGCCTGTCTACAGGTCGTCGGCTGACACGCCCTCGGCGGCTTGACAACCCTCCTCCTATACCTACAATAGTTTACAGAAGGAACGGCGATGAAGAGGATCATTAAAGCGGCAGCGACCATTCTTGCCTTTGCTGCGGCGCCCGGCTGCAAGGGTAAGGAGCGGATAGCCATTTCTATACCTCATGCAGAGAGGAAGCTTATCCTTGCCAATGAGAAGCCATTTTTTCCACGTCCCGTAACTACCGTTGATGTCACAGGGTGGGAGCCAGGCAAGGAGGCGGTGCTTCTGGGTGAGCCATTCTATCGCTACCCTTGGCAAGGAGAGGATAGCATCCGATACTACATCGGCTATGAGGATGAAATCTGGGTCTTAAAAGTGGAAGGCAAGACAGTAGGTGTAGATCTGGCATCCCTTGACTACGACGAAGTTTCCAGGTTAGCTAATTGTGAGCAGATCATAGCCGTTCGGGATCATGATGTCTACACGAACAAGTTGAAGCTATTTCCTAATCTAAGGATGTTGACGTTGGAGTTGTCAGGTTATACACTTAGAAAGAATCCGCTTCTTTTTGAAGAGCTTAAAAAACTTCCTGACCGGGTGGAGGTTTACCTGTTAATTGACATCGGCTGGTGGTAGGAGCCACGCGAGTGTGACGTCACCGACGAGCAGCTTGAGAGGCTGGCAGGTTTAAGTAATCTAAAGGAGTTACGCCTTTCATCCCACAAGATCACCGACACAGGGCTTTGTTCAATCGCGACCCTAAAGAATCTGCGAGTGTTGAGTTTAAGAGGCGCGAGCTTTACCAATAAGGGCCTTGAGGCTTTGTCTCATCTTACTGACCTGAGGGAATTACGTATCTCATCGCCTTTTATCACCAGTTCCGGTTTGCACTACATCGCAACTCTTACTAACCTCAGTATATTTGGACTGCACGGCAAAAGGATTACAGATAGAGGCTTGAAGTATCTGCAGAGCCTAACCAACCTGCAGAAGTTGGACTTGCGTTCAACCTCTATCAGTGGTTGGGGTCTTAGATATCTTGATTGTCTTGCTAACTTGAGGAGCTTGGATTTAAGCAGCACAAAGGTGGGCAATCTCGGACTCAGATACCTTAAAGGCCCGGCCGGCCTCAGGGAGGTTAACCTTTCCGACACCAAGGTGACCTCCTCTGGAAGGATAGCGTTGGAAAAGAGGCTGCCAGACTGCCATCAGAATTGATTATTCTTAGATTTCATCTCGAAAATTCAGAACCACCCGGCGATCTCAATCGAGGGTTGGGAATTCGTCAGGTTTGGGTTGCACTCTTCAGGGTTAGGAGTAGCATCAGGAAGATGAGAATAATGAGATTCACTCTTAGCCTGCTGGCGATCGGGCTTGTCCTGACAGGTTTGCTTAGCTGCACGGACAAGCAAAAGTCCACTCAGCTTACAGCGGAGCCGCGCTGGCTGCGGGTGTACCACGACGGTGAGTTCAAGTGGAAGATCGATGTTTCGGAGTGGGAGGTTGGAGAGGATGTTATAGATCTCGGTTTCTTCTATTACCCGTGGCAGGGTGAGGATTCCATAGATTACGATTATCACGTACCTGAGGAGTTCTTGCCATACCTGGATTCACTAAACCACCACCGTTACTCCAAAGAAGAGCTGAGAAAGATATATGGTAACCCCCAGTACCCCCATTCCCTTAACGTGAACGGCAAGTGGGTTGGGTTGGACATCTACGCCTTCCCGCTTAGGTTTATTCCGCATCGGGAAAGCCTTCTCACCGTCTGGCAAGAGGACGTGGGTTTTGATGACGACACCTTCTTCCTCGAGGATTTAAGAAGTTTTCCCAACCCTCTCATAGCATCGTTATGGCTCGGCTCCAAGCTTGAAACCAGAGAGAAAAGGTTGAAGGAGCTTGAAGCCCTGCCTTCGCACATCAGGCTGGTTGTGAGCTGCAAGGATGTAACGGATGAGGATCTGAAGAGATTGAGCAAGCTACAAAACATCCGAGAGATATATATAAACTCAGACCGCATCACCAACAAGGGACTGAGTTACCTCGGCAACCTCAAGGAGTTGCGGGTGCTTTTCGTTAGGTCCCGAACCATCAAGGTCCAACGTTTTAGACGCATCATAAAAAGGCTCAAGAAGCTTCGCGATTGGGAATACAGAGCCCATGACTATCTGGAGATTTAGCAAGATCCATCTGAGCAAGAGACTCGAACCCTTCAGGTTTCCATTGACTTCTTCATCCTTTGAAGGAAACTGAGGTGAAGTGAGTGTGTTAGGATAATCTTTAAGGAGGTTGAGATGAAGGTCGAGATTAAACACAGGAGCAAGCGAGGGTTTCCCATCACTGAGAAGGAGGTGTTCCTATGTCTAACATAGACCCGGAAAAGACCGTAGCATTGGAGGAGCAGCTGCGACTGATCACTGACCCTAACAACGAGAAACTAGGCTCCAAGAAGTTCAATTTCTCCTTCGAGTTCGGCTGAAGACCCAATGAGATCAGGCTTGCAAGAGAGGCGGAGAAGGAGGAAAAGAGATACCAGTACGTGCACTCCAAAGGTTATTTTACCTATGAGGATACAGGTCGTGTGGACAAGTTTACAGGCTATACGCAGCACATCTACCAGGCCAAGGTGAATCTCACCGTGTCCCAGGCTGCGGCCCTGTTAAGTCATTACGGTATTGATCTCGTGGTGCGCTCCCAGTACACGTACAAAGGAAAGGATTTCCCCAGGGAAGGGGGAAAGGGAGAGGAGACACGCGGGGGTGCCATAACTACCTTGCCCGCTTTGCCTGAACCCGAGAGCCTGGGGCACATGCAGGGGACAGCGACGATTATGTTCTCCCATCACTTTGACATCAGACCTGAATACCTGCCTGGAAAGGTTGCCCGAAAAGAGGAGTTCGTGGCGGTGAGAGAGAGGCTCTGGCACGAGATAATGGAGACTACCCTGATTGCACTTGCTGCTGAGGCGCTTTACATGCCTCGCCAACTTTACAGTAATCTTGGCGGCAAGAAGCTGGGGCGCGAACCCAATCTTGACAATTTTGCCAACGAGAGTGTAAAGGAGGTGCAACGGGGATTGAGGGACAGCCTGTTTCTTTACTGGGAGGGCGATCCTCCCTTTGATGGGTTTGAGGTTGGGCCGATGTCCAAGGAAAATGAGCTGGAGCAAAGGGAGGATCACCTTCACGGCCTCAAGTCGTTCTATATCCCTGAAAAGATAGCGCGAATGTGGGAGGACATAGCCAAGGAATGGGAAGTAGTAGCCCAAGCCTGGCTCTATACCAAATCTCCCCATCGGATTAAGAAGGCTACTACGGCCTGGGAGAAAGCTGCGAAGGCATGGTATGCGGCTGAGGATGAGTGGCAGAGGTCAACCCATGCCGATAAAGAAAAGTTGGCTGGCGATGCCCACAACCGAGGTCAGGAAGCTGAACGACAGGCAAGGAATCAGATCGGCAGATGATCTTTTCTACTTCTCGGCCAGCAGCCTTGAAACCAGGTCGTCGGCTGACACGCCCTCGGCGGCTTGACAACCCTCCTCCTATACCTACAATAGTTTACAGAAGGAACGGCGATGAAGAGGATCATTAAAGCGGCAGCGATCGTCATGCTTCCTTTTTGCTCATTATCTAAGGAAAAGGAAACAGACTTTCTACCCACGCAGGCGGGGAAGTGTGGTAAAGCACGTCAGGCCAGTAAGCCACTCCCCTAAGACGGAGTGATTCGACTTGACAATCCAGTTCTCCTAGATATATTTAGCTTAAGGCGGCATAGCCAAGTGGTAAGGCGGCGGTCTGCAAAACCGCTATTCCTCGGTTCAAGTCCGGGTGCCGCCTTTTTTACACCCTGCAAAGTCGCTCCACGACTTTCCAGGGAACCCGATTTTTAAGCCCCACGAAGTTCCTTCGCAACGTCGTGGGGACCCCGAAAAACTAAACGAATCAGCTGTATATCCGGATAAACCTTAAAACCCACCTGATTCCATCCCCTGCCCTGGGTTTCTAAAGACCCGCTAATACGCTTGACGCAGGCCGCATTATCCACTATAATCAGTGCTTGATGTCTGTTGTTGCTGTATACCGTGCTTTAGACGAAGTAACCGGAAGAGCGTTACTTGCGGCACTGGAATCTGAGGGTATACGCGCGGAGCTGCGGCTGTTCCACAATCCCTGGGAGATCCCCTGGCTTGAAGGGAACCCATGGGGCGAGATACTGGTACTGGAAGAGGACGCCGAGCGTGCCCGAAAGGTAATCGAAGATTTTCTCGCGAACGCAGACGGGGATACAGCCTCTCCGAATGAAGACGAAACGGCATCCGACGAGTAATGCAAATCCCGGACAGGTTGTAAAGGCGAAGCCCAAAAATCAAAGTGTCACTGAAGGAGACAATCAGGAGGCTTTGTGAAGTTTGTCTACCGTTTTAGTGCTGGAAAAGCGGACGGCTCAGCCCGGATGAGGAATATACTGGGGGGTAAAGGAGCCAATCTGGCTGAGATGAGCAATCTTGGAATACCGGTTCCGCCAGGATTCACCATCTCTACTGCCCTTTGCATGAACTACCTGCAGACGAACAAGTATCCTGAGGGGTTGAAAGGCGAAGTTCAGAAAGGGCTGCGGCATATCGAGAAGCTGGTGGGCAAGCGCTTCGGCGATGCCAAAAATCCCTTGCTTGTATCTGTTCGCTCCGGCGCCCGCGTTTCAATGCCCGGGATGATGGATACCGTCCTCAATCTGGGTCTGAGCGATACCACGGTAGAAGGACTGGCAGAGCTTACCAAAAATCCGCGCTTCGCCTACGACTCCTATCGCCGCTTCGTGCAGACCTACGGCAACGTTGTGATGGGTGTGAAGCCTCAATCCAAGGAGGAGCACGATCCATTTGAGGAACTGATAGATAAGCTTAAGAGGCGCCGCAAGGTTAAACTCGATACCCAGCTGGGCGCCGATGACTGGAAGGAGCTGGTTATCCTCTTCAAGGAGATGATCAAGGAGCGTAGGGGTGTTAGCTTCCCTGACGATCCGCATGATCAGTTGTGGGGTTCCATCCAGGCTGTGTTTGGTTCCTGGAATAATCCTCGCGCCGTCGCCTACCGTAACCTGAACCGCATCCCTGATGACTGGGGCACGGCGGTAAACGTTCAAGCAATGGTCTTCGGGAATATGGGTGCCGACTCAGGCACCGGTGTAGCGTTCACCCGCAACCCGGCAACCGGCGAGCGTCGCTTCTACGGCGAGTATCTTGAAAACGCACAGGGCGAGGATGTCGTAGCCGGCCTCAGGACCCCTAAGCCCATCGCACAGCTTGCAAAAGAGATGCCTGCGGTCTACAGAAAGCTTGATAAGATCCAGTCCAAGCTCGAGCGCCACTACCGTGAGATGCAGGATCTGGAATTTACCATCGAGCGCGGAAAGCTCTGGATACTTCAGACACGCATTGGCAAGCGCACCGGGTTCGCCGCGGTAAGGATCGCGGTGGACATGGTGGAAGAGGGACTTATCCGAAAGGAAGAGGCACTTTTGCGCATAGAGCCTGAGCAGCTCAACCATCTTCTTCAGCCGGTCTTCGATCACGCAGCAGAGAAGAAAGCGGTCAAAGAAGGCCGCGTACTGACCAAAGGTCTGCCTGCCGGACCTGGTGCGGCAACAGGCAGGGTGGTGTTCAATGCCGAGGACGCTGAGGAATGGGCTCGCAAAGGTGAGAAGGTCATTCTTGCTCGCATCGAGACCTCGCCTGAAGACATCCGCGGCATGGCCGCCGCTGCCGGTATCCTCACCCAGCGCGGTGGCATGACCTCCCACGCCGCCCTGGTTGCCCGTCAGATGGGCAAGGTTTGCGTTGCCGGATGCGGTGAGTTGGCCATAGACTACCACCAGCGGCAGATGAAGGTCGCAGGCGTAACCATCAAGGAAGGCGATTTCCTCTCGATTGACGGCACCACAGGCCAGGTGATCGCCGGCGAGGTAACAACACGCCCTTCAGAGGTGATCCAGGTGCTCATCGAAGGCAGCCTCAAGCCCGGGAAGTCCAAGGTATATGCGCGTTTTGACAGGCTCATGGAATGGTCGGACGATGCGGCCAGACTGCAGGTGCATACCAATGCAGATAGGCCCGAACAGGCACGAGTGGCCCGTAGCTTCGGGGCAAAGGGTATCGGGCTTTGCCGTACCGAGCACATGTTCTTTGAGGGAACAAGGATAAACACCGTGAGGGAGATAATCCTTGCCGAGAACGAGGAAGACCGCCGCAAGGGATTAGCAAAGCTTCTTCCCATTCAGCGCGAGGACTTTGTGGACATCTTCCGCGAGATGGACGGGCTGCCGGTGGTCATACGCACGCTCGATCCCCCTTTGCACGAGTTCCTGCCGCACGATGCCAAGACCATAAAAGAACTGGCCTTAGAACTCGGGGTTTCGCCAAAGAAGATCAAAACAAAGGTCCAGGAACTGCACGAGTCCAACCCCATGCTTGGTCATCGCGGCTGCCGGCTTGGGATAACCTATCCTGAGGTCACCGAGATGCAGACCCGTGCCATATTCGAGGCCGCCTGCCAGGTGATTAAGGAAGGCAAGAAGGTGATGCCAGAGGTGATGATCCCACTGGTCGGCAACGTTGCCGAGCTTCGTAACCAGCGTGCGGTTGTAGAACGCACAGCCAAACAGGTGCTTGCGGAACAGGGTGTGGATTTGCCATACATGATCGGTACGATGATCGAGCTTCCCCGCGCCGCGCTGACAGCGGACGAGATCGCTACCCAGGCCGACTTCTTCAGCTTCGGTACCAACGACCTGACCCAGACCACCCTGGGCTTCTCACGCGACGACTCGGTCAAGTTCCTGCGCGACTACATTGAGAAAGGGATCTTTGCAGACGATCCGTTCCAGACCATTGATCAGCAAGGTGTAGGTTCGCTCATCAGAACAGCAATCGAGCTCGGCCGGAGGGCCAACCACAGGCTTGAGGTCGGCATCTGCGGCGAGCACGGCGGCGATCCGCGCTCAATCGAGTTCTGCCACAAGCTAGGTCTGGATTACGTGTCGTGTTCGCCTTACCGGATTCCCATCGCACGCCTTGCCGCGGCACAGGCCGCTATAAAGGAAGAACAAATCAACGCACCTGTGAAAAAGACATCCAAGAAGACCAAAAGCACGTCGAAAAAGTAAAAAACAAGATAGGCCTCAACCACCCCGAGGACGCCTCCCCCCAAGTAGTGAAATCCGCATTAGGCAACCCTAAGGCACTCCTGCAACCTCCGCAATCCATGATCTTGACTGCCAAAGCATTCCAAGTATCATGAGGTATGAGGCTTCGCAAAGGCGTTATACTGGCGGGAGGAATGGGCACGAGATTAGCTCCGTTGACACATGTTACGAACAAGCACCTCCTGCCGGTATACGACAGGCCAATGGTAACCTATCCGATCGAGAAGATGGTCCAGGCCGGTATCGAGGAGATACTTTTAGTCACCGGCGGTGAGTTCGCAGGCGATTTCCTGAGACTGCTGGGCAACGGGAAATCGTTAGGGATAAAAAGACTCCACTACACCTATCAGGAAGGGCACGGAGGGATAGCGGCAGCGCTTTTGCTGGCCGAGGACTTCGCGGACAGCGAGCCGATTCTCGTAATCCTGGGCGACAACATCTTCAACGCTTCGATTTTACCTTTCGTGAGGAAGTACGACTCCCAAGGTACCGGTGCCATGATCCTTCTCAAAGAGGTCGCCGACGCGCACCGCTTCGGCGCGGCTACTGTGGAAGGTGATAGGATAGTAAAAATCACGGAGAAGCCAGCCAAGCCCGAATCCAATCTTGCCGTGACCGGCATCTATTTCTACGACAAACGTGTGTTTGAGATAATCAAGGGCCTTTCGCCGTCGGCCCGCAACGAGCTTGAAATCACCGACGTTAACAACACCTACATCTCGTGTGGCCAGATGCGCTGGGTTCGTCTGCCTGGCTGGTGGAGTGACGCAGGGACGTTTGAATCTCTTTACCGGGCAACGGAGTTGGTGCGTAAATCCCGGCTTTCTGCGAAAGGAGAGAAGGGGAGGAGGACGGAAGGAGAACGGGAGGAGGGCGCGTGACGCTGGTACTGATAGACGGCCACTCCATCGCCTACCGGTCATACTTTGCTTACATCAAGAAACCACTCCGAGATTCGTCTGGCCGTAACACCTCCGCAATCTTCGGTTTCCTTCAGGCCATGGACAAGATTGCCGAGCATTATCCGACAGATCACATGGTCATAACCTTCGACGCAGGCAGGCGAGTGTTCCGCCACGAGCGGTTCGAAGATTATAAGAAGGACAGACCCCAGATGCCGGACGATCTGGTATGGCAGGTGCCCATGATCACGAGGGTAGCAAAACTGCAGGGTCTGCCGGTGCTCCTCAAGGAAGGCTACGAGGCTGACGACATCATGGCCACGATCACAGATAAGCTTGCCAAGAACTTCTCCAAGGTGGTAATCGTTTCAGGCGACAAGGATTTATTCCAGCTGGTGTGCGGCAAGGTGGTGATCTATGACCCTTACAAGGACGAGGAGTTTGACCCTGAAAAGGTGAAGGGAAAGATGGGCGTTGGACCTGAACGCATCACCGATCTCCTGGCGCTTATGGGCGACTCAGTAGACGGGGTGCCAGGTGTTCCGGGCATCGGCCCCAAGCGGGCAAAGGACTTGCTGGAAAAGTACGGTGATCTGGCAACCGCACTCCAAAAGGAAGAAAAGCTTGCCGAGCATCGGGAGGTTGCAGAGCTCTCCTACGAGCTTGTTCAGCTGCACCGCGACGTTCCGATTGAAGTTGACGAGGACTCACTCAAGCGCGCCGAACCGAACGACGCTGGACTTCAGGATATGTATAAAGAGCTTGGGTTTACCTCAAGGTTGTCCAGGATGAAGGTAAGGGATAAGACAGCGAAGCTGGAGATCACCAAGGGTGAGTTCAAACCCAAAAAGGGCGACCCCATATCCTTTATATTCGAGGAGAACTCCGGACAGCGCGATATGTTCGACGAAAGTGAGGAGGGGTGTTACGGGGGGTGTTACGGGTGGACGAGAATCCTGGCCTCGGATGGGTTTATGGTGGCGGAGATCACCGAGGATCAAGCGCGTAAACTATTTTCTGAGGAGGGCTACCCCAAGATACTGTGGGCGGCAAAGCCCCTGCTGCGTGCCGGGTTCCAGATCAAGGGCAAGCTTTACGACATCCACCTCATGGCGTTTATCGAAAACTCCGACCTTTCCCTTCGAACCCTGGAACGTGTCTTGGTGCACACTGCAGGCAGACCCATCTCCTCCCCTGCTGACACCGCGAACCTGATGCACGAAGCCGCAGAGTATTATCAAAAGGAACTTGAGAACGTGGGGGCATGGGATGTGTACGAGAAGATTGAGGTCCCGCTCATCCCGGTACTTACTAAAATGGAGCAGCGCGGGGTCAGGCTGGACACCAAGTATTTCGGCAAGCTCACCGACGAGTGGGAAGGCGAATTAGGAAAATTAGAAGAGGAGATATACAAACTGGCAGATAAAGAATTCACCATAGGCTCGCCCAAGCAGCTTGCAGAGGTGCTTTTTACCGAGCTTGGCCTTCGTCCCCGCAAACGGACCAAGACCGGCTACTCCACCTCCGCCGAGGTGCTGGAGGCGATGGCGGACGAGCACCCCATAATCCCCAAGGTGCTCGAGTGGCGCGCCTTCTCCAAGCTCTTATCGACGTATCTCAGACCTCTGGTTACCCTGGTGGATAAGGATTCAAGGATACATACGACCTTCGACCAGACCGGTGCCGCCACCGGCAGGTTATCGACCAAGGACCCCAACCTTCAGAACATCCCTATCCGCGGTGAGCGTGGCCCACAGGTACGTGCAGGGTTTATCGCAAGCCCGGGATACAAACTCTTATCCGCCGACTACTCACAGATCGAGCTCCGGGTGCTCGCCCATGTGGCTGAAGATGAAGCACTTGCCAAGGTATTCCACGACGGCCGGGACGTGCATACTGAGACCTCGATGCGTATCTTCGGGGTTAAAGAGAAAGAAGTCACCCGCGACCACCGCCGCATGGCCAAGGCGATCAATTACGGGATAATCTACGGCATGGGTCCCTATGGTTTCGCGCGCCGAATGGGTGTGACCACCGAAGAGGCATCGCTCTTCATCGAACGCTACCTCGCCTCATTCCCCCAGGTTTCGGCTTGGCGGGAGCAGATTCTGGTGGACGCCCGCGAGCACGGGTATGTATCTACGATAGCTGGAAGGGTAAGGAGACTGCCTGTAATTTCCGACCGTATGGACATCGCCGAGCGCGCCGCTCTCAACGCACCTATACAGGGGTCGGCTGCGGATATAATAAAAAAGGCGATGATTACAGTAGAGGCGGATCTGCAAAAGGCCGGGATTGAGCCCGGGATGCTCCTGCAGATTCACGACGAGTTGTTGTTCGAGGTGAAAGAAAGCGAGGTGGATAAGACCAAGGAGATCATCCGAAAGGACATGGAGTCGGCCTGGAAACTTTCGGTGCCGCTGGAGGTAGAGATAGGGGTAGGTGATAACTGGGCGCAGGCGCATTAGGATTGGAAGATTAGAAGATTGGAAGATTGGAAGATTGGAAGATTACAAGATTGGAAGATTGCTTTGGAGTGCAACAACCATGTTGTTGCGGCAACGAGGCGCTCATTGCACTCCATAGCTTAATCCGTGAAATCGGTGTAATCTGTGGTTTAAGGATATTCCTATGACCTGGACACCGCCCAAGACACCCTATCTCACGGTTGACTGCATCATCAGATACAAGCAAGGGATTGTGTTGATCCAGCGTAGGCATCCACCCGCAGGCTGGGCCCTGCCCGGCGGTTTCTGCGAGATCGGCGAGACGGTCGAGGACGCGGTGCGCCGGGAGGTGCGCGAGGAGACCGGGCTGGAGCTTGAGGGTTTAAAGCAGTTCCGCGTCTACTCCGACCCCGATCGCGATCCCCGCTTCCATACAGTGTCCGTGGTCTTTGCCGCCGACGGCAAGGGTGAACTCAAGGGTGGGGATGACGCCAAGAAAGCCAAGGTGTTCAAGCTGGATGAGTTGCCGAAGGAGATACCTTTCGACCATAGGAAGATCATTGAGGATTATACCGCTTCCATTACCTCTTGACATCATAATATAGTCAGTTATTATGACGCATGGCAAAGAAGGACGAGACTAAAAAGGCGACCAAAGAAACAAGGACCAACAAGCGATCTACGGCTTCACCAAAAACAGAAAGCCTATTAGAAAGCTTAGTTACCAAAAAGAAGAAACCAGAGATCTTTTCGAAAGTAGCCCAATTCTCCTTCTTCCTTATCGCCGCTTTATATATTTGCGGATTCATCGTTGCTGCTATTCACTATGGCAACATGGGGTTACCTCCCCCTTTAAATCTCAACAAGTACTTAAGTGCAGGGTTCTTCCCCTTATTAATATTACTTCTGGTTTTCCTAGCACTGAGATATACACGTTCACAACTTGAACCCAAAAAATTCCTTAATAATTTAATGGAAATCCTTTGGGCTATCGCTCTTTTTAATGGCTCATATCATCTTTTGGTTTATGGCTTCACTAAAACCCTTAGCGGACTATGGAAGGAAATCCTCGCTGCCCCTTTTCTGAAAATAGTAACCATCATATTATTAGTTTCGTTATTTGTCTTCCCCCTCACTATTCAAATCCTGTTGGATTTAAAGAAGAAAAGTAAATTTATAATTGTTATCGCGAAAATGTTATTAGTGGGATTTTCCACTTGCGCATTCATTTCAAGTTTTATATTTTCGTATTTTCTCGCTTCAAAAGAATTTTGGAGTAGTATTTATTGGTTGGCGCTAACACTTGTCATCGCTTTACGCTTCAAACCCGGTGAATCTTATTCATTCTCTTTAAAAAAAGCTGCTGATAGCCCCCTCGTCATTATCATAATTTTGTTCGTCTGGCTAGCTTCATATACTCTTTTTATATACCCTGATCTCTCACCAGTTTTCGGTGGCGGACAATCTTCCAGGGTCATCTTATGGACCCAAAAGCACCCCCTGTTCCCCCATAATAAATTATCTCCTGGTTTCCTTGAGGCAGAACTCATTGATAAAACCGGCAATGAATACATACTTAGTATCAAAGATTCCTTGGGAAAACAGTACACTGTCGAGGTCGGCAAGGATAAAGTGGAAAGTATTATTTACTTGACCCCTAAAGAAATCAAAGCAAGACAAGCTAAAGAGGATTCACTTGAAGAGATTAAGAAATTAGAAGGTGAAATGATGGGGCCGTTTCCACCAGACACTCTCTCCTCTGCACCGGATAGTGCCTGAAGTTCGTAGGGGCCGACCTTCAGGTCGGCCCGCATTGGTTCCCCTCCCCCGGCGCTTCGCGCCGTCCCCCTACCCTATGGGGCGCAGTAAAATTGGCGCCCCAAGGGGCACGCTGTCCACCAGGGAGGGGGAAAGCCTGCGCTGATATATTATTAAACAGGCTAGAGAGCCTGTTCTACATTTTACATTCGCTGTAAGCGAAAAGGAGCATTGCAATCAGTTGACAGACCGCATCTTATCCGTATCCTCATAAGCAAAAACAAACCACAAGGAGGAACCTTGGCCATAACCATGGACGACTTCAAAAAGATTGACCTGCGTGTAGCTAAGATTACCGAGGCCGAGAGGATCGAAGGAACCGACAAGCTCTTAAAGCTCAAGGTTACGCTCGGCATCGAGGAGCGCCAGCTGGTGGCAGGCATCGCACAGGACTACACACCTGAGGAACTTATCGGCAAACAGCTCATCGTGGTCGCCAACCTTGAACCGGCGGTGATCCGCGGGGTCCAGTCGCAGGGGATGCTTCTTGCCGCGATGAGCCAGGGCAGGGTGATCCTGGCAACCATGGACGCCGAAACAGAACCCGGCTCCAAGATCCTTTAGGATGTTCGACACCCACACGCATCTGGCGCACCGTTCGTTCCGTGCCGATCGAGAGGAAACCTTCGAGCGAGCGCGCAAGGCAGGCGTTTCGCACATGCTTGAGATAAGCTGGGACGTTCGCTCAAGCGAGCAAGCCATCCGGTTTGCCGAGGATCACGAAGGCGTGTGGGTGGCGGTGGGCTATCACCCTCACGATTCAAAGGACGCCCGTAACACACCTGATTATCTACAAAGGCTTGAAGAGTTCAGTAAACATCAAAAGGTCAAGGCCATAGGCGAGATAGGTCTTGACTACTACCGGGATTTGTCACCGAGGAATGTCCAGAAGAGAGTATTCATCGAGCAGATAGAGCTTGCCGATGAACTCAAGCTTCCCATAGTGATTCACTGTCGTGACGCGATGGATGAGGTTCTGCCGATAGTTGCCGAGCAAGGCTACTACCGGGGCGTTTTTCACTCGATTTCTGCAGACTCGGAGCAGGCACAGAAGATTGTGGGGCTGGGATTCTATCTTGGCATCAACGGGACGCTGACCTATGATAGCAAGAGGACCAAAAGCTGGTTGCCTGACGTTCCCAAGGATCGACTACTTATCGAGACCGACTGCCCCTACCTTGCGCCTGTCCCCTATCGTCGGCAGCGCAACGAACCCGCGTACGTGAGATACGTGGCCGAGGCGGTAGCCAGCCTCCTGGAGACATCGGTTGAGGAGATCGCCGAGCTAACGGAAAGCAATGGGAGGAATCTTTTTGATATCGAAGCCTAAGATAACCCACGTGCACCCTAAAAAGAGATTAGGGCAACATTTTCTTAGACGCAAAGAGATTGCGCAGAAGATAGTGGACGCGCTTGAGGTGACCGATAAAGACACGGTGGTAGAGGTCGGCGCTGGCACCGGTGAGCTGACAAGGCTGATTCTAAAAAACGCCGGACGGGTAGTAGCGGTTGAGGTTGACGAGACCTGTTTCCCCACCCTTCGGGTGCTTGCCGATCTCAACCACAATCTTGAGTTGTTTTTAGACGATGTGAGGAAATTGGATCTGTCTCATTATGCGTGTGTTACGGGTGGGTGTGTTACGGGTGTTACTGGTAAGGGTGTTACGGGTGTCCTCGGTAACCTTCCCTATCATCTCTCAGGCGAGATACTGTTCTGGCTGCTGGGACAGAGAAAGTATTGGCGGCGAGCGGTTCTTACAGTTCAGGCCGAGTTTGCGAATCGTTTAGCCGCCGAGGTTGGCTCTCACGACTACTCGGCACTCTCGGTTATCGCCCAGACCTTTATCACTACCGAAAAGCTTTTCGACATCCCTGCCGAAGCCTTCGTACCGCCCCCCAAGGTGAAATCAACTACTATAAGGACCGAGCCTCTTGATGAGGTTGAATTGCCGGTATCTGAGGATGAATTCGCAGGGTTCGTCCGCTCGTGCTTTGCCCATCGCCGCAAGACGCTTGCCAACAACCTGAAGATGATGGGTATATCGACTGCAGACAAGCCTTTAGAAGAACTGGGGCACTCGCCAACCGTGCGCCCACAGGAGCTTTCTACACATGACTACGTTAAGCTTATTAACGCTGCTCGTTAGCGCGTTCGGCTCGGACACGGTTATCGTCTACTCGTCCGGGTATAACAACATGCTGCAACGCGGGGTATGGAACAGCGTTTACTTCGAGCGTAAACTGGGAAAAGAACTCTCCTTAACCCTGGATGAGTGGCATTCAATAAGCTGGGACTCTCTATCCAAGGACCTTCGTCGCAGCGCGTATAACACCGTAGGTGTAATCTACAATCCTGCCCAGTGGCTTAGGATCAAAAGCGGACTCACCGGTTCTCGTTCACTGACGGAAGAAGCCGACGGCAGCCAGGGCTACACCCGGTACGCCTCCGAAGGTTTCATAAGAACCACAACGTCAACAGACCTCCTCTACTCCGATTATGAACTAAGATACGGCAAGGAACGTTCCGCCATCTCAGGGCCAGAAGCGGGATGGTCTATTGACGAGATAAAAAAGGACGCAGCCACCATAAAAATCCGTACAGATCCATGTACCCTGAGTATCTACCATCATCTGAATCGCCACACCACCTGGTCAGATGGCGGTGACACCCTGCAAGTAACGCTCGCACGTATCCCTTTCCTTAAAGGCTACCTCTTAAGCGGAACCGAGTTCGGCCGCCGCCGCACCAAAGGCTACTCAGACTACGAGGAACTTGGGGCTAAGTTCTGGGTGAAGGATACGCTGAGAATTACCCCACATATAGGGCTCTCTATCGGCGCTTCCTACATGCTGGATACGCTTACAAACAACCTGTGGGAGGATCTAACATACAGCGAGGAGGAGCGTAACCTGAGCGCACGCGTGAGTTATGCCCCATTCAAACGGACAAACCTCCAGATTGAGCTGAGAAACGAACAAAACTTTCACGACCAGGTTGACGACTACTACGATGAAGAATCCTTTGAGCACTCCTTCACCGGCAGCATCTCGCACAACTTCTACAGACGTCCAGCACAAGCGCGGAATATATGGGGCAGGGCTGTCAACTTCATCTCACCCGGATCGATCCTCTTCTCTCACAGCTTATCACTTGAGCGCATCTTTACACCCGACTCGGCCAACGCCCTTGATCGGGATAACTTCAAAGAGCGCCTTAGTCTTTCAGCAACACTAAGACCAGGGGAAAACCTCTCCACATACTTTACTCTGAGTCATTACATCCAGCGCACACACTACACGGACACAATCAACACAAGTTATGCCGGGAGTTCAAACGAACGCAGATCCAGCAACGCCACGTGGAATCTTAACCTTGAGGTTCCCCGCTACCTGGCTATATCAAACTCGGCAAACCTCTACTTTGATTGGACAAGATACTATAACGACTCCACCCTGAACAGGGCCGACAGAACCTGGAAGGAGCAAATCTCTGCGAGCGTGTTCCCGCAAGCTGCGCTAGAGCCGGGTGTAAATTTGGGCTGGGAGCGTTACGAAAACTGGCGCGTGATTTCAGGTGCATTGGTGCGTAGGGGTCTTAAGGATGTATTTGAGCAACGTTACAGCATCTCTTTTGTCCAGAAACGCAAAGAGAAGGCACCCAGATGGTGGTGGCAACCATATTGGGAGCGGGAGTGGTTAAGAATCACAGGATTTGCAGGGATAAGGATGGAAATAACACCTGCCGAACCCCAGGGGTTGTGGCAAGAAAGCCGGTTTGCAGGGATAGAAATCTCGGCTTGTCCATGGCCCTATCTTTCATTAAACGGCAGGATAAAATTTACAAGGAGCAACTATGAAGTGCCTTTTGAGGCTTCTTGCTTTCTCAGCAGTTCTTTCTAGTTTGCTGGCAGGATGCAACCTCTTTAATCCCGAAGAGTACGCTGAAGATCTCAACCCCGTGGACTCCATGGCCGTCTTCCGCAATCTAGTTAACGCCCACAACACACTTGACTACGAGGCGTTCCTTTTATGCCTGGACCCAGCCACCTTCCGCTTCGTTCCGAAAGACACTACCCAGGGCACACACTATAAACCGTGGGGCTATGCGGATGAGGACACGTTGACCTCCACCATGTTCAAGGAATTCAAAACCGAACGTCAGATCCCTCCTCTCCTCCTTCAGGTAGACACGACCTACTTCTCAGCCACAGACACCCTCGCCTACCTGTGTGCAAACTACCTCCTGATTACGCCTCTGAAGGAGTATGACACCCTTGGCGGAGGATTAGAGTTGGAGATCCTAAAGCGTGGAAACTACTGGTACATATCAACCTGGAAGGACGTAGCAGGCGAAACCCTATTTGTGGAGCACGAGACAGAAGAGGGCGAGACTACAATAGATACAATCCCCCCGAAGATAACCGAGCATGACTGGAGCGACCTTAAGGTTTACTTCCGCATGTAGGTCGGCAGGTAGTTGTAGAAGTTATTGCTCCAAGACAGATGCAATTTCTCTTGCCACCCTGCGCATATCAAGAAGGATCAATCCAAGATTGGCACCGTGATGGGTTATGGCTACAAGAAGCGAGGACGCTCCAGACCGCATGATTAATATGTATCCTTTCGGTGCCCTGATATGCACCTCGGTAGGTTCCCCCTTGTCGAACTCCTCGGCGGTGCGGCTAGTTACCGTAGCAGCCGCCGCACATATAGCAGAGAGACGCTCCTCATCAAGATTGGCGGCAAGCGAAGAAGCAATAACCAAACCCTCGTTTGTAGCTACTGCAGTGCCCTGGATGTCCGTATCCATCGTCCTTAATCTTTCAAGCATCTCGCGTATCTTCTCTGCCCGCGATTGGTTCATCGCTTCCTCCTTTAGAACATTTAATTATTACACAAAATCAGGCCTGTGTCAAGTGGTGAGAGAGTTCGTGCGCCAAGCGATGGCGTTTAAGAAACTCGACTGTTTGGCGTAAAATCCTACTTTTTATGCACGCTTGACAAGATGACTTTTTGCACTATAATTTACACAGTGCGGGGGGGGGCGGAAGCTTCCAATAAGGTGGTGAGCCCTCCCGGAAACCTAACATCGCGAGGAGGATGCGATGAAAAAACTAATCCCTCTCATCGCCGTTGCATTAGCAATGGTGTTGCCGGCAGTAATGTCTGCACAGACACCCGACTACTACGGCTACGATAACTCAACCAAAACGGTGCTCATTGAATGGGTCGAAGATGCGATCAATGACGGAAACATCACCTTTAATCCTACGGGAGCCGAAGATGCTTTCCTGGCTTTGGTTGAAGACCTCTACGACTACCGCGACGCTGAGAATTGGAGTGCATGCGTTACTACAGCAGGCTACCTGGAAACAGCGGCGCAATATATTCAAGGTTCGGCTATCAGGTCGTATGTCGAATCCTGTTGCGATGTCACCGGGTGGTTCTATGGCATTAGCGATGTGATGTGTATGACAGGTGCAACCCATGATGCTATCCAATATTCCTTGGTGGCTGCCAATCCGGGCGACTATTTAGTCGCACCGGATTCAGCCCATTGTGGTGGCTGCGATTCGTATGGAAAGTTCCACTTTGCAGAATGCACAACGATATACTTCCCTAAAGAAGAAGAAAAGTAAGGATTTAAAAAACACCAAGGAGAATGGAGCTGTGGGAGGGTAAACCCTCCCACAGCTGTTATTTTCCCTCCTTCAAAGAACCTTGACACCATGTTGAAAAGAGGGATAATCAGATAAAAGGAGCTATTTATAAAAGGAGGCTTTAAATGAGAAGTAATAGGTTGCATGGCGCAGAGAAATGGATGCAATGGAGTATAATCTTTCTCTTCTTGACTACCTGCATTACGATGGCGGATGTCGTTTATTCCACCCATGCTTGTCTTTCTGCTGAGTCTGGGGCAACCTCAGTTGATGTAAAGGAGGATGTACTTGACGGGCTTTTAGATACTTGGTATCCAATTAAAGGTAACAGCCTTCCCGTGCTCGTCCAGTTCTACGATAGTCTTAACCGACCGCAGCCTGAAATCCCATGTACCTTGACCGTCGGGTCCTCAAAGTATGCTCAAATCTCCGATAAAAACGGTGAGGTCCTTTTCTGGGTAAGGGAAGAGAATGCCGGTGAGAACATCCTGTGTAATGCCTATCCCGATCATCCTGTAGAAGCTTACTATCTCGTATTCGTAAGTGAAGGAACGCAGATGGACATGTTCATGTCTAAAAAGGCGTATTTTCTTACCGGTGCAGGCATGCTTGAGTTACGAGATGGTGGGATAAGGGTGCTTTATCCCGAAGGTTATGAGGAAAAAGCTAGCCACATGCTGGCTATATTCACCAAGGAGAAAAAGATCATTGAAAGCGCCATCGGAATAAAACTCCTTCCCTTCAAAGCCATCCTGCGTGACAGCTCCAGCAGTGGAATAAGCGTGGGGGGGTATGGATTACCTCTGACACTTGGTGGTAACTATACAGATGTAGAAACATACGTTTATTTCCCTCACGAGTGGATTGAATCATCCCTTCGTCACTACTATCATATCTACGATGACACAATCAACCTCTGCCGCTGGATTGGTGACGGATTAGCCAACTATGTCGCGTTTGAGATTTGCAAGCAATTATATCCGCTATATCACCAACAGCTAGGCATAGGCATGTATGAATACAGAGAATCCGAACAAATCCACGATCTCCTAAACAGGAGCGCGGTTGGTTACAAACGCTATGACCTAGCCCCTTATTTCTGGGCAAAGGTAGTGGATAAATCGGGTAACCCTGAAATAATCCCCGAGTTCCTTGAGGGGTTCCGGAAATCGGAAGATCACACTTCTCAAAACGCCATTGCCCTTCTTACCCGCCTAAGCGGATTGGATATAGACAAGGAGTTGGTTATTGCCGGTCAGGAGTATGCAGAAAACGTTGTCCGGTACTGGCCGATTCCTGTCCCTCCGTCTGGAATGAATTTAATCTTCGCCGGAAATCCATTCTTAATGGGTGATAGTTCCGAGAAAAGTACTTCTACTGTCCGTAATGTTCAGCTTGAAAGCTTCTTCCTCGATCGCTATGAGGTAACTAACGAACAGTTCTGCGAGTTTTTGAATGCGATGGGCAACCAGAAGGAGGGCGGCTCGTACTGGCTGGATGAAACCAGTTACCCGGACATCCTGCTTGAAGATGGCAAATACATAGTCAGGAAGGGACGCGATAACTATCCGGTCGGCCAGGTAAGCTGGTACGGTGCAGCGGCCTACGCGAAATGGGCCGGGAAACGGCTTCCAACCGAGGCGGAGTGGGAGTTTGCCGCAAGTAACAACGGCACCACACTCTATCCCTGGAATGGCGAGTGGCACGACGACTACTGCAACTGGGGGGAAGAAGGCAAACTTGACGGTTATGAATTTACCGCTCCGGTGGATGCCTTTGAGCAGAGTAAGAATCACTACGATTGCTACAACATGGTGGGCAACGTTTTCGAGTGGGTTGCCGACTGGTACGCTCCCTATAATCCTGCAGATACCTTGAACCCGCAAGGGCCTGCGGATGGTGAGAACAAGGTTCACCGCGGCGGTTGTTATAAGTATTCAAAGGAATGGCAGACCTCGAAGACCCGCATCGGAGGCCCGCCAGATGCATGCTACTCCTGCGTCGGGTTCCGCTGCGCGGCGGATGTGCCAAAGTAGCCTGTAGTGCGAACCTCAGCGTGCCCCGGTCGGGTGTCAGGTTCGCTTGACTCAGGCGAGTCTAAAGACTCGCACTACATGTAGAGGTGTTACAAAGAGAGGAACACTATCGCTGCAATGGCGGCTGCGATGCCAACGATGCGCTTCCAGGTTAAAGGTTCATTGAAGAAGATGATTGAGAATACGACAATCACCAG
>Ga0114925_10000274_pt1 | contig 21399 bp, 16 predicted proteins | sample SumtaG_2_FD_87287 | JGI IMG/M metagenome (GOLD analysis project Ga0114925, IMG submission 87287) | Deep subsurface microbial communities from Indian Ocean to uncover new lineages of life (NeLLi) - Sumatra_00607 metaG | ecosystem: Environmental > Aquatic > Marine > Oceanic > Sediment | place... | reverse complement strand
TAATAACTCTTTAGCTTTTAAATAAGGAGGATAAAAGCGGAAATTCTCAAAAGACTTTAATTTAACATTCTCTTCTTTACAAACATTAATTATTTTTTGACATGATGTAATATTATGCGCCATGGGTTTCTGTACTGAGATTCCTGGCACACCCGCTTTTGCACAGAACTCCGTCATAGGAGCATGCAGATGATGAGGTGTTAATATATCCACAATATCGAGGTTTTCCCTCTCTATCATCTTTTTGTAATCCGTATAAATCTTTGTAGTTCGGAGACCCCATTTAATTAATTTATTTTTTGCTTCCTTTTCATTAGTATTTGCTACAGCCACAATTTCCGCATCGGGAGAATAATAATATCCTAAATAATTTAAATCTGCAATCTCTCCCGTGCCTATTAATCCAACTCTTAACAATTTGCATCTAACCTTAATTTTTTTATAGTAACACTTAATATAACACTTAATATTCTTTTTAATAGCATTATATTTTTAAAATAAAAAGTCTTTTCTGGCTTAATAATAATTTTTGCTGATGAATGATGGTTTATACAGTCGATTTATTAATCATGGACTTAGTTCTGATCCTAATTGCGTATGCTTATGTATGTGCAGCAATCTTGATACCAGTTGGATTGAAAAAGAAAGATAAAATTTCAAAGTTTACAGCAAGAAAAATGGTTCATTTATTTGCAGGATTAGTTGTATTAGTCGTACCATTTTTTACTTGGCCGTATTGGGCAATATTTATTGCGGGTTCTTTAACTGTAGTAACATTTTTCAGTCAAAAAGATAGTAAAATAAAGGCTTTAAAGGATCTATATGACTCCATTTCGGAAGAGCAAGAGGAATCTGCTGGAAGGCTAACTGGACCTTTTAATTATTGTCTTTCAATAACATTATTAGTTACAATCTTTGCTTTCTTAGCACCTGATCGATTTTATTTTCCTATAGCTGGAATATTAATAATGATAATTGCTGATACATTAGCATCTGTGGTTGGAAAGAAGATTGGGAAACATGATATAAATATATCATGGACTGGAACAACAAGAACGGTGGAAGGCTCTTTGACATTTTTTATAGCAGCATTCTTGGTTTGTTTATTCTCATTTTCAGTCTTTGGTTTAATAAATCCTGTACATCAGCAAGTATTAACTTTTGAAACAGTTCTATTTTATTCGTTAATAACAAGTGCACTTGCGACAATAATAGAATTAGTTTCTCCATCGACTTTAGATGATTTAACAGTCCCTATTGCCACCACGATTATTATCTTCTTATTAACCTTAATTTAATTAATATTTTTTATAATATTTTAGCCAGAAATTTATGGAAAATTTACAAAAATCCTTTGATGTAATTGTTGTTGGAGCTGGAACTGGCGGGACTACAGCTGCTCGTTTTGCTGCTCAGAAAGGCTTAGATGTATGTTTAATCGATAGGAAGGAAAGAGTCCAAATAGGAAATAAAATATGCGGAAATGCTCTTGGTACTGACATTTTTGATTTTCTAAAAATAAATCATCCTAAAAATGAAGAGTTATCATGTCATATTAAAGGAGGAAAACTTTATTCTCCGAATTTAAATAAATGTATTACATTAACTGACCCCAAACAAGCAGGTTATATTGTCAATAGATTAGAATTTGGGCAAAGATTATTAAATGAAGCCCTTGATGCCGGAGTTAAACAGTTTTTAGATCATACAATGGCTTTAGATTTAATATATCATGAGAATAATGTGTCCGGTGTGAAAATTCGACTTAAAAATGGTGAAAAAATAGATTTAAAAGCGAAAATAATAATAGATGCTAGCGGATTTTACTCACCTTTAAGAAATAAAGTAAGAAGTTCTATAATTGAAAAAGAAATTCCTAAAGAAGATTCAATCTTATGTTATCGAGAAATAATAAAATTTACAACACAAGACCAAAAAGTTGTTGATCCAGAATTTATTACAATTATTCTCGATCAAGAAAGAGCTCCAGGGGGATATATTTGGTATTTTCCTAAAAACGAAACTTCAATAAATATTGGATTAGGAGTCTATATGGATTATAAGGGTAGAGTAAGGGATTATTACAAAAAAGGTGTTTTTAACGAATTTATAAAAACTAATAAATATGAAATCATATCTACTGGTGGAGGCGTAGTACCTGTACGAAGGCCTTTATGGTCTTGTACGGATAATGGTATTATGTTTATTGGTGACGCTGCGTGTCAAGTTAATCCTCTACACGGTGGGGGGATTGATCCTTCAATGAGGGCAGGATATTATGCTGCGAATTCTGCAGTTGATGCCATTGAGGCTGAAAATTACTCATTAAATAAGTTATGGGATTATAATCATAAAGTAATGACGACTTTTGGCGCTGAATTTGCGGCACTGGATTTACTTAGAATTGCACTTCAAAAACTTTCAAACGATTCTTTAAACTTTGGACTTGAAAGAGATATAATATCTGGTGGAGATATATTAGCAATAAGTTCAAAAGGGCAATTAAAATTATCCATATTTGAAATGGCAGTAAAAGCAATTAAAGGTATCTTTCGACCTAAATTATTACTTGATTTGAATTACCTTAGAATAAAAATGGATGATATAGCAAGACATTATAAGAATTTTCCAATGGAAATAGATAGGTTTGAAGCTTGGAAAGATATAACTATAAATATTTATGATAGAATTAAAAATACTTCATTTAGTTGAACTTAAATGGCTAATATAGTAATGGAAAAAAGTGTATCAAATAAAACATATAAATACATAATATCTAAACTAAATAAAGAAGGGGCATTGCAATTTTCACTGATAGATCCTGATCCTTTAAGACAAAGTCCAAATAAAGCCGCTAGAATGGCTAAATACGCACTGGACGCAGGAACAGACGCCATTATGGTAGGTGGGAGTACCGCTTTTAATCAAGGTTATGTTGATAAAACAATTGAATTAATAAAAAGTAAAGTAGATGTTCCTGTAATTATTTTTCCGGGGAATATAGCAAACGTTTCTGATAAAGCTGATGCTATTTTCTTCATGTCTTTATTAAATTCAAATGATCCAAATTATATTATAGGACTTCAAGCGTTATCTTCTTATATGATAAAAACCTCAAAATTAGAATATATATCTATGGGTTATTTAATAATTGAGCCAGGAGCTACAGCTGGTTGGGTTGGAAATGCAAAATTGCTTCCAAGAAGGAAACCCGAATTAACTGCAGCTTATTCCTTAGCAGCTGAAATGTTCGGGTTTAAATTAATATATTTAGAAGCTGGTTCAGGTGCTCAAAAAATTCCACCACAGATAATAAGTTTATGTTCAAAAATTTTAACTGTACCAATTATTACTGGAGGAGGCGTTCAAAGTAAAGAAGACGCTAGAGAATTTATCGAGGCAGGAGCAGATATTATCGTTGTAGGCACCTTTTTAGAAAAAAATATTCTAAATGATAAAGGTGGGTCATTGAAAGTAATTATTGACGAAATTAAAGACGCGGGAAAATCTTGTAAAAAAAGTTTCCAACTAAGATAAGAATTTAGAACAATGAAATTTAAAGACGCAATTGAGATTCTCAGGCCAATTAATTGTATAATGGGAAGTCTTACTGTAATTATTGGTATTTTAAATACGCGTATAGGTATTCCACAAGAAATTATAATAATCAATATAATTTTAGGGATATTGACATATTTCTTTCTAGCGGGCTCAGGGATGATAATAAATGATATTTACGATATTGAAATCGATAAAATAAATAGACCTGAGAGGCCAATCCCAAGTGGAAGAATTTCCTTAAAGCAAGCAAAAATCTTATTTATTCTAACCTATAGTATTGGTATTGGTCTGGCGATTTTTCATAGCGTTCTTTTTAACTTAGGATTTTCTAACATAATCTTAGCAGTATTTTTTGGTTTTATAGGATGGATATACGCAAAATGGGGCAAAAAAAGCGGATTTCCTGGTAATATAATCGTTGGCGTTTCATTTTCAATAGGGTTAATTTATGGTGCAGTTTTAAATAATTCTGGTATTCCACCCTACATCTATTTCTTCTTTTTGACCTCGTTTTCTCTCTTAATATCCCGTGAAATTATTAAAGGATGTGAAGATATTGAGGGAGACAAAAAGGAAGGCGTTAAAACCTTAGCAATTCAACTTGGACCTAAAAAAGCCACGATATTTTCTTTGACTTTTGCTATTTTGGCAGTAATATTTTTCATATTGCCTCTATTTACTAATATTATAAACCCTATACTATTTCTTATTTTTATGATTTTAGGCTTGATTATTGTAATTGGAGCAACAGGATATATGATAAAACCAAATTTGAAAAGATCGGATTTCAAAAAGATAAGTTTAGCCCTAAAAGTTGGAGCTTTCGGCGGGTTAATCGCGTTTATTTTTGCTAGTCTATAAAGTATTCTTAAAGATAAAAATAGATATTTTAGCTTTAATAATCCTTAAAATAAGATTTATAACTTTTAAACAATTGGTTAAAAAAATTGATAAAGAAATTAAAAATTAATTTTTTTTTAAAAATGAGATTATTGCTTCAAAAGCATCTTTTTTTATGAGATTCTTTAATTTTTCTTTGATTTCTAAATCTATTTCATTAATAGGGAAGGTTTCAATTAAGGCCCTTGCCTGTGTAAGCCCCAAATACTTTCTAGTATATTCTGCCTTAGAGTATTTATAAGTTGTTAAGAACTCACTATCCAATTTTTTCCTAAAGTTTTCTAACATGAAATTAAAATAATCTTTTAATAAATACTGGTCTTCAATAGATATTTGTGGTTCAAGAAAAATTTGGATAGGATGTGTCCGATAAGTATTACTTGATACATAAATCCCATCTACTTTGAAATCATTTTGTATTATATTTAGACCGACTCGACCTTCTATTGAACCCTTATCAACCGTCTGAATATATAATATATTAGATTTGATTTTTTGTTTTAAATTGTCATTTATTTGCAGTTTTATTTTTTTATATTCATTATTTTTATATTTATTTGCGTCAATAACGAATATTTCATTATTTCCTTTATTTTCCATTACTTCTTTGTTGAGTAGATAATATTTTACTTGGAGAGGTTTCTTAGTGTGAAAATTTTCAAGAAATTCATCAAATTCAGAACCTGCACGATATTTAAATCTTGGGTCTAATTTATAATTTTTTTTAATGATTTCGTTTTGCTTTTTTATCTTAATACCCTCAAACTCTACAATTTCAGATTTAGGAGTTCTTTTTCTCTTAAAAAAGCCAATACAAATATTTGTCCCTGTAAATTCAAATATTTTTGTTTCAAGGATTATCATTTTAGAAATATTATAATATTTTAGAAAATCTACGCGAAATTTGTTCGAAACTGATGCACCAAATAAAAAATTTGCTGGAATAATATAAATTAGATTATCAATATTGTTGCGTAAATCATTTATCATCGCAATTTGGTATAAATCTTGATAACCCTCATTTTCATTTTCAAAATATTTAAAGTGTTTTTGGGTTTCTTTATGCTTCCTAATATACCCTAAATATAAATAAGGTGGATTTGTGATGTGAAAGATTGGTAAATCTTTATTCTTTAAAAAAATAGGAAAGTTTTCTAAATTATTTCTTAATTGGATATTTTTACTGGCTATTTCTTTAGAGATACCATATTTCTCAGCGTTTTTTTTACATTTATCAACCATTTCTGCTTGGATATCAAATAAGTATATATGTTTTTCGAAGAATGTATGTCTTTCATCGATTGGAATAGATCTTAATATTGGTAATATTAAATTGCCTCCCCCACAATAAAGATCAACCCAAATAAAACTATTTAATTGTTTTTTAATTTCTGGAAAAATAAATTTGAGAAAAATATCAGTTGAAGTAAGATGTGCTCCGTAAGTTCTTCTATTATTTTTACCCTCAGTATCTTCTAAACTATTTCCCATTATTTATTATTAAGGATTCCTCGAATAAAATAGTTTTAAATTAAAATTATGCAAGAATTAATATTGTTAAAAAAACACTATCAATCATAAACAATATTAAGAGAACATTATCAACTTGAAAAAAGATACTAAAGAAAATCTCATCCAAGATGATGGAATTGCCCCAGCTGCTTTACAAGATTTTTTTGATGCAACTAAAGATTTAGAAAAAATCTATTCTGAAAAAAGGGCTCCACATATTCATGGGCTATTTAAGGATATAGAAATAACAAGAAAGGAATTTATTTTACTCACATTAGTTTTAGGTTCTCTCGGATGTATTATTGGCTTATTATTTGATTTAACCATTTTTAGGCTGGATTCTACCCTTCTCGCTGATGAACTTGACCATAATGTTGGATTTATGTATGGTTTAGTTGCGGGAATAATTTTTGCCGGTTATAAAATAGATGTTATTAGTAAACGATTAAAGCTTATTCAATATTCATTTGTAATGATCACTATTAATTTAGTACTACAAATTAATTTCTTGGGCATAATAGGAGGATTTTTCGTTTTTATCACTTTTTTGATTGATGGCTTTTTTATAAGCGTTATATTTTTGACCCTTGTAACCCTATTCTTGGAATACTCAAGTATATTAGAACGTGGAAGAGTGCTTGCGTTTCTAATTATTGAAACTATTATTTTTGTTCTGATATTTTCTATATTTAGCCAAATCGGGATATATTTTTTTCCACCATTACTATATATTAGTCTTATTTTTAATGTATTAACAATTTATTATATCTATAGGGAAAAAAATTTAGAAAAACCACCTTTAAGGCAATATACTTGGGAAGAAAAACACATAAATAAAACTGTAATTATATACTGTCTTTTTATATTCTTCTTTTCATTCACCGTAGGGATTGCAAGCCCAGTTTATGAAGTGGATGCAATTATGTCGACCACTGCTCAGACACATGTAGCTACACCAGAATTTATATATATACTTATTTTATTAATTATTTTTATCACATTAACAGCTATTATTGTAGGTTTTATTTTTGATAATTATGGAAGAATGGTAACAATTTCAAGCATCATTTTTATTGTCGCTATGGCTAGCTTTTTTACTCTAATTGACTTGCCAATTTTGTATATAAATGAAGTTATTATTGTTAGCTCATATATTGCTGTTATAATGACAGTTATATTATTAGTAGGAGATATCACTAAAAGGAAAAATTATGGAAAAGTTTTAACAGTTGCCTTTACAGTATGTATGTTTGGATTGTTTATGGGCTTAATTATTAAAGGTTATATGCCTTATTGGGTAAATGATCAAAATGAAGGCAATTTAGTTATACTTGGCATTCAATATCTAAGTACTGTTATGAGCCTTATTTTTCTTGTAAATTCAAAAGAAACGCTCCCTCATAAAGAAAAAGAATGGTATGAGTCTTTATTTCACTTATACATAGTACACAAATCAGGGATGCTCTTATATGATTATGAATTTATAAAGGAAGAAGATAAAATTGAATCTGATTTAGTTTCGGGGGGGATAATAGGGCTAACTACATTACTTAGTGAAATAGTTAAAGGAAAAGAAAAATTAAGGACAATTGACCATGGTGAAAAGAAGTTAATGTTCAAATATTCGCCTAAAAAAGATGTTATCTTCGTTCTTGTGATTGCCGAAGATTTACTGGTGATTAGAGACAAAATGGATAAATTTATTCTAGAATTCATAGAAAAATATGAAAAAAAGTTAGTTAAAATGGATGGAGTAATTGTAAGCGACTGGGTTGGAGTTTCAGAATTAATTGATAAATATTTTCAAAGAAAGTATTTTGAATTATTTATGGAACTTATAAACAAAAAGGCCAAATAAGTACAATTTGCGATTTTCTATATTTTTATTAATTAAGAAATTGAATATCATTCATGATTAATTGGTTTGTTTTCTTTTTTATGGCAATCGGAATGGCAATTAATCTTTTTTTCAACCTTATTCCGATGTTAATTTTAAACTTACCTATCATCGCTGCATCAAGAGCGTTATATATTCTCGCTTATTATTTCAATTATGTTAAACATGCCGAACGAGATCCTAATGTTACATATAGTTTTACCAGAAGGGAAAAAATATATTTTGTAGGTAAAAACATTGCAGTAATCCTCCTTGGCTTTCTGAACATCTATGTAGCACTATTTTTTGCAGTCTATTCTCTATTATGCGCTGGAATTTACCTGAAAAATGTTGGAACCAGGAAAAAAGATAAAAGGTTAGAAAATTTTGGAAAAAATTTATACGTATTAACGCCAATCGGCTTCGGAATCGCTTTCCTTTTGAGGTTTGATTTTATCGCAATTGTCGTAATCGTTGCCAGTTATATTTTATTCATTAACTGGGGTCGAAAATACGCAGAATTATCATACACCGGACTAATTGAAAGATATGAGAAAAGATTATTTCTTAGAATTCCTATATCCGTCCAATATGGAATCATCCTTCTTGTAATAGTTCCTGTTGTCGTATTGATAATTCTAGCATACTCACTGAATTTTCTAATTGTTGATGTACTTGTTGCATTATTCGTCTATCTATTCAATCCCTTTAACTTGGTTGCAGTTAACTTATTGATTATCCTCGTTTCTAGAATGCTATATATTTGGGCATATCGTCTTAATTACTACAAATATGCCGAGAGGGGATCAGAGAATTTAAAATTAGCACTATTTTCAAGGAACAAAAAGCTGTACTTCATTACACTCAATGGTATAATTATACTTTTAGGATTCTTATTTATATATGTGGCATTATTCGTTGCCATTTATTCTTTACTAGTTGCTGCGATTTATTTCAGAAATGTAAAAGCACATAATAGTTTGTATGATCTTATCGGTTCATTTTGCTATGTTTTAATTCCCTTAAGCATAATTTATGCTATGATCTTCTATTGGAACCCTATAGGAATAATACCCATTATTGTAGTCGTAATTTTAACGATTCCTTTATATATATACACCGGCCAGAAGTATAGTAAATTTTCCTTGAAAGAGATTCTTCAAAACTTTAATCAGAAATATGCGAAAAGAACTAAAAGCGTATTACAATATTTCATTCTTGGGTACATAATAATACTCCCTATTATCTTCATAATCGGAATTTCATTAAGCTATCCGTATAAAGAAGATTATATGGTTGAGATGAGAGATGGAGCAAATTTAGCCACATCTGTTTACTATGCCCCTGGAATTGGAAAATATGGAGAAGCACCAGTCGTATTAATCCGTACTCCATATAATAAGGACGCTATGGGAATGGAATTCTATGCTGCGCTATATCTTTCACAAGGGTATCATGTAGTTTTCCAGGATATGAGAAATTGTTTTGCTTCTGATGGTGAAAAAGAAGATCTTTTGTTTATAAGCGACCATACTGACGGCGTTGACACAATTGAGTGGATATTAAAACAAGATTGGTGTAATGGAAAAATCGCGACTTCTGGAGCGTCTGCCTTATCTATAAATACCTTTTTGTTTGCTGGCATGAAAGATGCGTATGATGGTGATGATGGACTAAAATGCCAACTTCAAATGTTTGGGTTCGCAGACCTCTATGAAGACGGAGCGATGGAGGGCGCTTTTAGATATGATTTAATTGTTAATTGGGTTAAAAGTACAGCACCCCGCAATTACAGATATCAATTAAATACGCTTTTTGATCTTATTAATTCACAAGATACAGATGCCTATGAATATAAAGTTACAACTCTCAAAAAAGGAGTGAATAAATGGGAAAATGTGAACTGTAGAGCACTGCACGTCGCTGGATGGTATGATGTATTTTTAGGAGGGGCTCTAAAAGCCTATATGGGCTATGACGACAACGGTACTAGATATGCCCGTGGTCATCAGCGTTTAATTATAGGTCCTTGGCAACATGGCTTAATTTTTACACCAGTTCAAGCAGAGATAACATATCCAGAAAATGCACTAGGTATAAGTAAAATTTTTGAATGGGAACGCGAAATTTTTGACGAAGGACTAAGAGGAATCCCTGCTGATTGGTCTGAAGACAACGTAATGTATTATCTTATGGGTGATCCAAAAGATAAGAACGCAAATTATTGGAAAACTGCACCGGATTGGCCACTTGATTACACACCTAAAAAGTGGTATTTTGGAATGGGAGAGGATGGAGAACAACTTCTTGTTAAAGATATAGGTGATCTTACAAACGCAAAAAATTATAGTTATGATTACGACCCCAGAGATCCATGTCCTACAATTGGGGGGAATAATCTCGGTGGTAGTGGACCGCAAGACCAAAACTCATTAATAGACAGAGAAGATACTCTCGTCTTTACTTCCGAAGAATTGAAAAAAGCATATACATTTGAAGGAGACATACGAGTAAAGCTCTTCTTTAAATCTAATTGTAACGACACAGATTTTATGGTTCGGCTCTGTGATGTGTATCCCGATGGGAGAACCATGCTGATTATTGATGGTGCTAGAATGGCAAGACTTCGAAAAAGTATGTACCACGAAGATTTTTTGAATTCTTCAACTCCAGAAAAGGAGTACAATATTACGATTAACTTATTCTCAACAGCTTATCGATTTGATGAAGGCCATCGAATACGCATTATTATCTCATCATCAAATTTTCCAAGATATGCTGTAAATCCTAATACTGGTGCACCATTAGGGACAGATGATTATGCCGAATTAAAGGTTGCGCAAAATACAATTATAACGGGAATAGATAAATCTTACATAACACTTCCAGAATTAAACTAATTTCTTTATTATTATCTTATATTATTTATTTGTCAAAATCCTAATAACTTCCTTAAGATCCTTTTATATATTCAAGGGGCAAAATAATAACTATGATAAATTGGTTTGTTTTATTTTTTATGATTCTTGGGATAATTTTTGAACTTTTTTTCGACTTAAATTCGATGCTCTGGGTTAATTTACCCCTTATAGTAATCTGCCGAGGAATATTTGTCTTTGCATTTTATCTGAATTACATGAAATACGCAGAAAAATATCCTGATGATAAAAGAGCTTACATATTTTCACGCAAAGAAAAGCTCTATTTTGCGGGGAAAAATATTGCGGTTATTCTACTTGGATTTATTAGCATATATTTCGCTTTGTTTTTTGCAATATACTCGTTAATATGTGCTAGCGTATATTTTAAAAATATTGGAGAGAGGAATGAAGATAAAAAGTTAAAAAATCTAGGGAGTTTAATGTATGGATTAGCACCAGCGGTTTTACTGATTACATTTTTTATTTTAGAAGGTATGTTCACAGTAATACCTCTACTACTTGGTATAATTTTCTGGCTTTATAGAGGCCAGAAATACGGTAACTACTCCTTAAAAGAATTATTTGAAAGATATGATAAAAGAATCATGCGGAGTATTCCCACATCGGTACAAATTGGCATAATTGCGTTTTTGATCATTCCGCCTATTGTGCTTTTCACAGGGTTAAATCTCTTAGATCTCTATTTCTTCGAGGAACTCTCGCTTTATATGGATTATCTTTTTAATATTGTTTCAATGATATTATTAAACCTTGTAATTATTTCGGTAGCTACTTTCTTATACATTTATGCTTATAATCTCAATTACATTAAACTTGCTCAAAGGGATGAGAATAATGTAGTATTTTCAAAAAATCAAAAATGCTACATTTCCATTAAATTCTCTCTGATTGTTCTTCTAAGCGTCTTATTCATTTACCTAAGCGTAATGTTTTCAGTTTATTTATTATTAATTGCTGCTTTAATTTTCGATGAGCTCGGTAAAAAACAAAATGATAAAAAGTACCTCATTCTTAGCTACATTTCTTATGCCTTAATTCCAACTATAATTATTTTAGCAACGATATTCTATTTCAATTATTTTGGAATATTCTTCATTCCGATATTTGCAGGTCTAGGGCTACTAATATATGTATATAATGGACGCAGATATGGTAGATTTTCATTAAAAAGATTTCAAGAACGGTTTGAACAAAGATTTAGAAGTGTGCCAAGTGTATTAAAGTACTTTTTAATAATTTTTCTTATTGTCATGCCATTAGTCATTTTAATAGGAACCGCTACTTTTGGAACGCTTAAGAAAGAAACCTTTATGATTAAAATGAGAGATGAAACTAAATTAGCCACTGATGTACATTATTCTCCTTTAGCGTGGGATTATTTACAGAATAAACCCAAACCTGCTCCTGTAATATTGGTTCGAACTCCTTATGGAAAAGATGGTTTTTCAGGAATGTTTAAGATCTTATACGCTCCCCAAAAATATCATGTAGTAGTTCAAGACTTTCGGGGGACCCATGATTCAGAAGGAGAGAAAGATTTCATGCTGTTTACAAAAGCATATACGGATGGTGTAGATACGATAGAATGGATTATGGATCAGGATTGGAGCAACGGGAAAATTGGCTCTGCTGGAATTTCTGCGTTAGCAATTAATCAATACTTTTTTGCAGGAATGGCAGATGCTTACGATGGAGATGATGGTTTACGCTGCCAATCGCTCTGGTTCGGCTGCCCCGACCTTTATCTTGACGCAATAATGGAAGGCGCTTATCATGAGTCTTCAGTGGAGACATGGGTTCACGGCGCTGCTCCTGTCAATTGGCGCTATCAAATTGATAAGATTTATGACTTAATTAATAGTCAAGATTTAGATTCGATCCTCTATAGATCTACCACTTTAGATAAGGGACCTAATACATTTGCTAATGTAAGTGCTCGTTGCTTGCATGTTGGTGGCTGGTATGACCATTTCCTTCAGGGAACAATTCGAGGTTATATGGGTTATGATGATCGCGGCGCTAAAAGAGCAAGAGGTCATCAAAAAATGATAATCGGTCCATGGACGCATGGAGCTGTTTATGGTGGAAAACAAGGCGAATTAATATATCCCGCAAGCGCAAACGGTTTACCATTAATTTTAAAATGGGAAACAGAAATTTTTGATGAATCATTGTTAGGAATTGAAAACGATGATATTTGGAAAGGGGATAGGGTTGCCTACTATCTAATCGGGGATGTGGACGATCCAACTGTGGATGCGAATAAATGGAAATATACGGATGATTGGCCTCTTGATTATGATTGGAATCGATGGTATATGGGTAAAGATGCAGATGGTAATTTTGTTCTCGTGGATAATGGAAATGAGCTTGTAGCAAAAAATTTAACCTATAAATATGACCCAAGAAATCCAGTAATTACTCGAGGTGGGAACAATCAGCCAGGCTTTGATACTGCAGGTCCAATGGACCAACGACGAGTCGAAGAAGAAGATGGTGAACTAAGAGACGATATTTTATTATTCATATCAGATAAATTAAAAAAGCCTTATACCATTGAAGGAGACTTAAAGGTAGAACTTTGTATAAAAACTACTGTAAATGACACTGATTTTATGGTTAAATTGGAGGATGTGTACCCTGACGGCAGGCGGATGTTAATCATAGATGGGGCCCTCTCTACACGATATTATAAAAATTTGACCTCATGGAATTTTATAGACCCTAATACAGAATATAGAATAACAATTAGCCTCTTTGCAATCGCTTATCAATTTAACGTAGGACATAGAATTGCGGTTACCATTACTTCAAGTAATTATGACCGATATGCGATAAATCCCAACACTGCTGGTAATATTACTGATCATTTTGCTGAAAGTATAGTTGCTGACAATACCATTATTACTGGTCCTGGCAAGTCCCGCATATTCTTTCCAGAATTGAATAACTAAATTTTTTTATCTAGGATTAATTAATTTGATTTGAATAAGGATGGAACTATCTGAAAGCTTAAATAAAAAACTCAATGATCTTATCACTTTTTTAAAGGATAAAAGAGTTATAGTGGCCTTTTCTGGAGGTGTAGATAGCTCTTTATTAGCATATCTCTCAAATGAGTATGCTAAAGAAACTTTACTCATTACAGAAAGTTCAATTCTTTATCCCGAGGAAGAAATTGAAGAGGCACGTGCTTTTGCAAGTAGATATGGAATCCCTCATATAATACTTAAAAGGGATCCCCTTAGAGATAAGGAGTTTCAAAAAAATCCTCAAAATCGATGTTATTTTTGTAAGAAAGGGCTATATTCAAGTATCATGAAAAAAATGGCCTCAAAACAATTTGATGCAATAATTGACGGTTCAAATATGGACGATTTATCAGATTATAGGCCAGGTATGCAAGCTGTAAAAGAATTAAATATTTCTACACCATATATAAAGTACAAAATAACTAAGCAAGAAATTAGAGAACTTAGTAATTATTTAAATTTAGAAGTACATTCAAAACCATCGATGGCTTGTTTTTCTTCTCGAATTCCCTATGGTCTTTCTATAGATGAAAAAAAATTATATCGAATACGAGAAGGTGAACGGTTTTTAAAACAAACGTTCAACTTAAAGCAGCTTAGAGTAAGACATCATAAAAAACTATTTGCTCGAATCGAATTTTTACCAGATGACTTTCCTAAAATTTTAACTAAAGAAAATTTAAAATTAATTGAAGAAAAATTTAAGGAATTAGGATTCGTGTATATTACTATAGATGTTGAAGGTTTTAGGAGCGGGTCCATGAATGAGCTTCTCTCTATTAATGATAATTAATTATTCAAAAATTAAGTTCTTAGCAAAGTATTAAATACATCTATATTTTCTTATTTTACATTTTCCAAAATATAATTTCTATCCATATTTCATGCGTTTTTTGCGCTTTTTCTTTGCATAATATCGACCCTTTCCTTTTTTCTTAGTCTTTGGGTTGTATCTTCTCTTATATCCCCTTTTTCTCTTAGGACCAGGATGTACAATAAAATATGCAGCAATATCAATGCCTATTTCAAGTAACAATTCAATTAATGTTAAATTTCGATTATAACGCCTAAGTCGTCGATGATATCTCCTTCTTCTATATCTTCTTTGAGGGGATAGCATGTAAATTTTCACTTTATCAACAAATGCTGGATTAAGCGTCCTACAATGGGGACAATATTTATTAGCTCTCCGAAATTCTCGGCCGCATTCTTTACATATAATTATTTTAGGTTTTAACTTGTGTTTACAAAATTTACAGCGTCTAGCCCGACTGTGAACCGTTTTTTTACAATAAGGACAAACTCTACTCATTATTTCTCATTAAAATTATTTATTGGGTTCTATATTCTTAAAAGAATAATAAAATATAAAGTTTAAACAATTAGGTTTTACATATATAACTATCGATATCGAGGGCTTTAGATCAGGGTCAATGAACGAGGTTTTATAAAGATTTAATATATTCTATTATTCTTTTCCGCTTTTCTAAAGCTTTATTCGCAGTATTTTCTACTTTATATTCCATTTCCTTAATAGAATCTGGTGTATCCTCGCCAATTTCTTGCTTAATTTTAGTATATGCAGATTCACGAAATCTTGGTAATATATCCTTCTTTTCTTCTCCATCAAATACCATTGAAACGTGATTAGAGTCGTCTACATACCCGATTTCAGCACAATTAATGTTATTTTTCATAAGATCGGATATAATATTTTCAGAAACTTTTTCAGAACAGTAAATAAGAAGAGCATCTAATGATACTCCTAAATAATCAACATCAACTTTTTCTAATAGTTCTAGAACCGTAGGGTTAACAAGTTTGCGTACTTCTTGCTCGTAGACTGTAACACCACAATTAGCCTCATAATTAATCTCATATAAGTCTCCCCTTAAACCTCCATTTGTAACATCGCACATTGCCCTAATTTCATCCATATATTCAGATTTAAAGATAATTTCGCATGCCTTGAGGAATTTTATATTCATAGTCTCTTTAACAACTTCATGATTACCAGAATAAATTGCTGTCGTTGTAATAGTGCCACCCCCAGCGCCCTCCGTCATTAAAATTTTATCTCCAACTTTTATATTTCTTCTAGCTAAAATATTTTTAGTAGCAATGCCAACTGCGCCTATACTACCAACTAAACGATTTCCAATTACCATATCTCCCCCAATCCTTAAGGTAGAACCAGCCGTAATTGGGACTTTTGCCAATTCAGACACGGCAGATATACCTGCCATAAAATCAAATAATTTCCCAACATCTGCATCATCGCCTAAATGAACATCAACTATAATAGAAATAGGTTTTGAACCCTTAACATACAAATCTCTTAAAGCAGCTCGTGTTACATGAAACCCACAAATGAATGGAAAATCGCTAAGTCGAGAATGTATTCCTTCCATTTTTGATACAATTATTAAGTCTTTTTCATCAATAGGTTCACCTTTAAAGCCTATTATATCTTTTAATCGAACGGCACCCGCATCGTCTAATGCGCTAGGTGCTAAATACGCGTTATATCCTGTGTCAGATAACTCTGCAATTAATTTATGAACGAAAAAATCTCCTGCGCCCCGACAACCGACCCCTTGCTTTCCAATAGTTATGCCTGATTCCTGTACATTTAATAACTCCTTTAAAAAAGAGTCTTGTATATTACTGATATCGCTTTTCTTACATTCATCTAAGATCGCAATAGCATATTTTGTAGCTAAATCAATATCAATTTCCTTAAAATCTTGATACTCTTGAACTAATCTATCAATAATTTGATCATCAGAGTATCCCTTCTTTATTAAATTTCTAGTTAATCCTTCCAAATCACTCAAGTTAAAACACTTCCATAAAGATTTTATATATTTTTAGAATTTTGCTCTAATTTATCCGTTTTAAAATCAATTTTTTTAAATTTTTTACCAATTAAAATTAGTATAATACCAATGGTATACATGATCGGTATCCTTATAAACAGCATATTATATAAATTCCATGTGCCCGCTGGTGGCATATAATGGAAGTATGGATAATTAGGATCATATAATCCATACCATATAAAATAAAACAAGAAATCATGAGATGCACTTGCCCATATAACATTGAGGCCAGCGAAAACAAAGATGATTACTAAAAATGAGTTTTTTAGGCTAAAATCTTCTTCAAAAGGGTTATTGACCATTAAAGATAATGCTAGACATCTAACAGGGACTTGTAATGTCCATTTATAGAACCAGTATTGTTGCAATAACGGTTCAGTGTCCACGATACCCCATTTCCATTCTATTAGTATAGGCTCCCCAGCCCACCAGGCGTGATGCCCCATTGCAACAAGGTCTAACCAAGCATCTAAAAAGAAAAATAATATTACAGCGATAATGAGCAGCTTGAATGTTTTAGTTTTTAATACAATAATGACCGAAAGGATAACCCATAATATCTCGGCATAAGGATAAAGATCCCATACCATTCCTTTTCCTAAATAATTTATGTAAATATTAAAAATGGCTCCAAAAGAGATGATTGAAAATAATATTACAAGAAATATTTTTATAGAATATTCTTTTTTTAACTCCATTACTTAATTTATTATTAGAAAGAATTTAATAATTTTTTAAATGAATTTTTATGCCAATTTACCACCCAATGAAGTCTATAAATTCTGTAACGGTTATAAATCCAGAAACAAATGAAATTTTGGAAGATTTCGATATTCATATTGAAAATGGTCGAATTATTTCAGTTGAACCTTCAAAATCAAACTCTAAGGAAAATGGATTAGATGGTAGCAATTTATATGCTATACCTGGCTTGATAGATACTCATGTTCATGCCCTTAGTTTTCTTTATGAGGAAGTACCAGGACTATTTGATTTAAAATGGGTGTTTCGCCAGCAAAGGAAAAATTTATCTGCATATATCAGAGGTGGAATTACAACCGTTAGGGATTTAGGGTCAGCTCTCAAATTATTAAGAAAAATTAGCAAAAAAGCTTCACATTTAAAAATTGAATCACCTCGAATTTTCTATGCAGGCCCAATATTTACAGTTCCCAATGGTTATCCTTATTTCATAGGAAAAATCTCATCATTAATAACAATGTTTACTGGACCAATAAAGATTGAATTAACTGAGGCTAAAGGAGAATCTTATGCTCGGAAGATGGTTGATAAAGTTGTGGCAGGTGGAGCAAGTGTTATTAAAGTTGGATATCAATCGGTAATGTATGATGATGATCTAACTGAGATCCCATTAATATCTCTTCATTTGCTCCGCATAATTGTAGATCAAGCTCATAAACATAATTTACCCGTGGCAATTCATTGTTGTTATAGGCGTGATCTTCAGAATCTTTTAGATGCTCCTGATATTCATTTTGATTCATTAGAGCATCTTATTATTGATGAAGAATTGAGTAAAGATGAAATAAAAAGATTTGCCGAGAGAAATATTCCAATTTCAACAACACTTATGACCTATGGGATTCTTGACCATGTAGAAAGGTATGAATCATTACTTGAACAAGAGCCTGAATGTTTTGAAAAGAAACCGTATAATTTTTTACTATCCGCTAATGAAAAGCTAAGATCTGGTAGGTATGGTGAGATCTCTAATTATGTTGGTGAAAAATGCTTGACTACTGGGTCAAAATACATGAGAGCGAACTTGAAAAATTTGTATTCGGAAGGTGTTAAAATAATATTTGGTACGGATTCAGCTGGTGCAGTAACACCTCCAGGGCGTCCTCACTGGGAGTTTATAGATATGACCCGGGCAGGTATGACATCAATAGATGTATTAAAATCCGCTACATCAGGAGCTGCAGATGTACTAAGACAACCCGATTTAGGACGTCTCAAAGAAGGAGCTATCGCAGATATAGTTTTGTTAAAGAGAAATCCATTAGAAAACGTGGAAAACACGAAGGAGATTGCTTATGTAATTCGCGAAGGTAAGCTAATCTATAAAGCCGATTAATTTTTTTCAAATTGCCTCTGTACATTCTGAATAGATTTTGAAACATCTTTTCGAACTCGGTGATGAAAATATATAAAATCAAGAAATTTGCCTAAAATCCAATATGGCATTTTATATTCGATTATTACTTTAAATTCTACACCCTCTTCTACGGGAGTGAGAATCATTTGCGAATGGAACCACGCGCCTGCCATATCTCCCTCATATTCTACTCTCTTATTTTCCTTCCAAATGATAACTTTTTCCTCTGATTTAAGTTTAAAACCCATAAATTTTGTATACCACCGGAATGTTGCCCCCTCTCCAGTCTCATGCTCAGTTAGGAATTCACCTCCTAAATAATTGTCGATGTATTTAGAAAAGTTATCTGGATTTGTAATAAAAGACCATATATCCTCTCTTAATGCCTTTATGATTTCTTTTTGTTCTATCTTATGCAAATATAAACATTGCTCACTTTATTGGTTTTTAATAATAAAAATTAGAAATACTATAATAATCAATATTATTATTTAATAAGCTTCTATATTCATTGTGATAAAATCTTGTATTCTCTTAATTTTATAAATAAGATATACTCATTTTGGGGAAAAGCGCCATTTATATATAATACTCTAAATTTAATAACATTCTTAGGAAAAGAAAAGTTCTTACGGCAGAATACTGTAGCAAAAGTTGGGTTAAAAAAGGGAGATACTGTCCTAGATATAGCATGCGGATTTGGCGTTAACTTTGAGAATTTAAGGCACGCCGTGGGTAAAAATGGTAAAATTATTGGTTTTGATTACACCCAAGGTATGCTGGATGCTGCCAAAAGGAAATATTTAGATAAGCTCGAATGGAAAAATGTAGAACTCATCCAAGGGGATGCTGCGGAACTCGACCTCCCTGAAGGGTCTGTAGATGGAATAATATCGACTTTAGGGATAAGCGCGATACCACGCCATTTTATTGCTTTACAAAAAGCAAAAAATGTCTTGAAACCCGGTAAAAATATGGTTATCCTTGATGCAAATCTTTTCTCTGGATTATTAAAAATTTTTAATCCATTTCTTAAATTAGCTTATATTATATCTGCTAGCTGGGATTATAAGAAGGATATTATCGGAGACTTTAAGAAATTATTTGGGGAGATCCAATTATCGGAATATAATCAAAGTACCATGTATATATTGAAGGGGACTAAAAAATAAAAGTATCATAAGGTTTTTCTATAGCTGCTAAACATAAGAATGACTCCTATAGTTGTTAATATAGGACATAATATAGTAAAAAAAGAGAGCAAGAGTTCTGGATCAGCAGCAAGCATATCTGCATAATCTACTGTATTTTGAGGCTGAAGTAGTAATCCTCCGGCTAATGCTAATGACCCAATAACAACCATAAAAGCGTTCTTTCTTGCATCTCCCGTTGACTTTAGACTTAGATATAGAAATATCCCAGGAAATACAGTAAAACTAGCAATCATAAGGATGAGAAATATTATCTGAAATATACTAAATTCTTTAAGTGCTATCGGATTTGCGACGATGGCGTATATTATTGTAGCCATGAGTATAATTGAAAAGAAATAGCCTTTATAGAAATTGGAACGATTTATACTTCTCTCAATATTCAGTATTTTTATAAAGATCCCAGTATAAACTAGAATAATTGAAATGTAATCTATAGTTTCAGCATACTGTTCGTTTATAATAACAAATCTCCAAATAATATTAAGAGTATTCGCTATTCCTACAAAAAATAGGAATATCATCCAAGTTAGAATATTTTCCCTCTGAAATTTTTCCATATCGTCCTTCTTATTTAGAAATCTAATTAAAGTATAAAATACTATTAAATATGTTATAATGACAGATATTAACCAAAGAGTAAGATCTAATACTCCAATGCTATTATCTAAAGTAGAATATTGAAAAATCAATTATAAATCACCAATAAGATATTTTGTTCTGAAGGCTTAAATAACTATTCTTCTTCATTGATTTTTTAGAAAAGGAATGTTTTAAGAACAAATATAAATGTTTTAAACCATTAGAGATGAATAATTTTACCTTTATGTTATATCTAATTGAAATTTAGATATTTATTAAAAATCCAGATTGGATTTACCTTTGGGTTATTGACTTTTATTTTTATTTACATTAATTATAAAAACTCATTAAATTTTTGTTCCTAAAATGTAAGATTTTAAACTTTAAATCCTTAGCTTAATGGAATCATAACATTTAAAATGTATAATTAGGCATAGCAAAAAGCTTTTTATATGATTTTCGCCTTATTAGTATTAAGAATATCTCTTTTACTTTCAAAAAAAGGCATGGTTTAATGGACCATATTGAAAAAATATCCGAACAGAAGACCAAACAAACCAAACAAAACCCTAGGCCTTTAATTAAATGTTTAACTGAATGCGACTTAGGAGCAGAACTTACTGTTATTAATGTTAACGCAGGTAGGTCAGCAAAACAGAGACTTGCAAATCTAGGAATCGTGCCTGGTACAAGGATTATTAAGAAAAAATCCGCTCCCTTTAGAGGTCCTATTGAGATCCAGGTGAAGGGTTCTTCGCTTGTTTTAGGCAGAGGTCTCGCCG
>Ga0114925_10000271_pt1 | contig 21465 bp, 18 predicted proteins | sample SumtaG_2_FD_87287 | JGI IMG/M metagenome (GOLD analysis project Ga0114925, IMG submission 87287) | Deep subsurface microbial communities from Indian Ocean to uncover new lineages of life (NeLLi) - Sumatra_00607 metaG | ecosystem: Environmental > Aquatic > Marine > Oceanic > Sediment | place... | reverse complement strand
GTAAATCCGGATGATGAACGGTATCATGACATTGGAAATGACAAAGTGATTCTTCCCCTTATGAACAGAACGATTCCCATAATCAAGGATAAATATGTCGATATTACATTCGGAACAGGGGCATTAAAAATTACACCGGCTCATGATCCCAATGACTTTGAAATAGGAGGCCGTCATAGTCTGCCGAGTATTAAAGTTATTGGGGATGACGGAAAAATGACCGTTGAGGCAGGACGATTTAAAGGGTTAGATCGTTTCGAGTGCAGAGAAGCTGTGATTAAAGCACTTGAAGAGGAGGAGCTTCTTGAAAAGATTGAGCCTTATAAGCACAGTGTCGGTCAGTGCTATCGTTGTAAGACAATGGTTGAACCGAATCTTTCAAAACAGTGGTTTGTAAGTGTAAAGCCCCTTGCGAAAAAAGCAATAGATGCGGTTAAGAATGGAAATACAAAGATCATTCCCCATATATGGACCAAAACTTATTTTGACTGGATGAATAACATAAAAGACTGGTGCATCTCCCGGCAGATATGGTGGGGACATCAGATACCGGCCTGGACCTGTGAGAAATGCGAAGAAATAGTTGTTTCCATGGATGTGCCTGAAACCTGTCCTGCTTGCGGGGGAGACAACCTTGTCCAAGAGACGGACGTCCTTGACACATGGTTCAGCTCTGCGCTTTGGCCCTTTTCCACCATGGGATGGCCTGAAGATACTAAACTTTTAAAGATATTTTATCCCACGTCCGTTCTTGTGACAGGTTTTGACATTCTATTTTTTTGGGTAGCCCGCATGATGATGATGGGTATGCATTTCATGAAAGATGTACCATTTAAAGACGTCTATGTACACGCTCTGGTACGCGATGAAGACGGCAAAAAGATGAGCAAGTCAACGGGAAATGTAATCGATCCCTTGAGCGTTATTGAGAATTATGGAACGGACTCCTTTCGATTTACGCTAGCTGCTTTTGCCGCCCAGGGTAGAGACATCAAGATGTCTGAAAAGCGGGTTGAAGGATACCGACATTTTATTAATAAGCTCTGGAACGCAGCCCGTTTTGCCTTGATGCATTTAAAAAAAGAATGCAATTTGAGGTGCAAACCATCTTCCCTTCCTGACAGATGGATAATGGCCAGGCTTTACCGTGTTACAGGGGCTGTTGCTGATGCTCTGGATACTTATAGATTCAACGATGCCGCCGGCTCGCTCTATAGATTTGTATGGCATGAGTTTTGTGACTGGTACCTAGAAGCAATAAAACCGGTTTTATACGGCAAGGAAGGACCCGAAAAACAGGGAGAAACCATGCGGGTGCTGTGGCATGTCATGTATGATACGCTTATTCTTCTTCATCCCTTTATACCTTTTGTAACAGAGGAGATTTGGCATAAACTGCCCGGAACGGAAGGATCCATCATGAAAGCTGCATTTCCTTCAAATGACTCTAACGTCTCAAAGGTGGCCCATGATCATGACGCTGAAGCGAAAATGGAACTTATTATGGGAATAATAACCGGAATCAGAAACGTAAGGGGTGAAATGGAGATTTCGCCCTCTTTGTTTTTAGATGTCTCTGTCCAGTCGCAGGATGAAGAAGAAAGGAAAACGATTGAGCAACACCGCGATATTATAATTAATCTTGCCAGGCTTAAAACCCTTTCCGTTGAACAGATAGGAAAAAGACCAAAGGCGGCGGCGACCAATATTGTAAACGGCTCTACGATTTTTGTTTCTCTTGAAGGGGTAATCGATTTTGACAAAGAGGCTAAACGGCTTGAAAAAGAGATCGGAAAACTGACAAATGATCTTAAAACCGTCTCAATGAAATTGGCTAATGAAGATTTTCTTAATAAGGCTCCTGCTCAGGTGGTTGATAAAGTCAAAGAAAAGAACAGCATTCTTGTTGAAAAGCAACAGAAGTTACAAAAGAATTTAATAAAAATAAGGGAGCTTGAAACAGAGTAATCATAAGTACAGACATCGTCAAATAGTTAAGTGGTTAAGTGGTTGAGTAGGAAAAGATTTATAGTAACCGTTCACGGTTCAGAGTTCAGGGTTCATGGCTTACGATTTTTTCATGTGAATTTCCACTGAATTTCTATTGAATTTCTATCCAATGACAACTGAATTTCTTACTCAAACACTCAACTACTCAACTACTCGATGACTTAACGAGATCTGAAGTATGCACTCAACAAAAGATTTGATTGAAATAGCCCTTAAAGAGGATGTTGGATCGGGAGATATTACAACAGACAATCTTGTTGATCAGAATCTTGAAGGAACAGGTTTATTTACGGCAAAGGAGCCCTTTGTAATTGCAGGGCTTGACATCGTAAGGCAGGTTTTTGAGTATCTTGATCCGAATGTTATCTTTAAACCCAGGTATAAGGATGGTGATGCCGTAAAAGAGGGCAAAATTTTGCTGGAAATTAAAAGCAAACTTCATGCTCTTCTGGTGGGAGAACGTACGGCCTTAAATTTCCTTCAACGTCTTTCAGGTATCTCAACATACGTACGTTCATATATAGAGAGGCTTGGGAAGAAAAATATACGCATTGTTGATACGCGTAAGACTACACCGGGATGGCGAGTTTTAGAAAAATACGCTGTTCGTGTGGGTGGGGCATATAATCACCGTATGGGGCTTTATGATGGTGTTCTGATCAAGGATAATCATATCATTGCATGCGGTGGTATTGCGAGGGCAGTTGAGCGCATACGAAAGAATGTCTCACACCTTGTGAAAATCGAAGTGGAAGTTTCTGATATGCCTGGTGTAAAAGAAGCTGTCGAAGCGGGTGCTGATGTTATAATGCTCGATAACATGAACATAAGACAGATAAAAGAAGCAATAGACTTTATCGATGGAAAAGCTATTGTTGAAGTGTCAGGGGGAATTACAAAAGACGACCTTGTACCGCTGGCGGACACCGGTGTGGATATCATTTCTGTGGGAGCTCTTACTCACTCTGCAAGGTGTGTAGATATTAGCATGTCGATCAATATGGTTGATGTGCTGAAATGATTCAATGCAGAGCCAATGAACTCTGACCCCGCCAAGAGGACGGGGTTTCCCAGAACTCAATAAAAACCTAACACCTAAAACCAAAAACTTGATGAATTCGTCTTTTTACGAATTCATCAAATATGCCAAATGATACCTGTTCGTGATACAATCCCTTCCGAAAATTATCCGGTTATCAACAACACTATAATCGGAATCAACATAATTCTTTATCTTGTGGAATTGGGACAGGGAGCGGGTCTGGAACGTTTCATATATATCTATGGCCTTGTACCCGCCCGTTATTCTGTTCCCAACATTGCATCCTATTTTTCAGGAGGTCAGCAGCTTTTTTCTTTTATTTCCTTCATGTTTCTGCACGGGGGGTTCTGGCATCTTCTTGGCAATATGTGGTCTCTTTACATATTCGGCGACAATGTGGAAGACCGCCTGGGCCATTTGCGCTATCTGTTATTTTACTTAATTTGCGGTCTAACATCCGGTTTTTCTCATCTTATTTTCAACCTACAGTCAAATATACCAACCATCGGAGCAAGCGGTGCAATAGCGGGCGTGATGGGGGCATACTTTATCCTTTATCCAAGCTCAAAAATATTAACGTTAATCCCCATATTTATTATACCTTATTTTATCGAGATTCCGGCCTTTTTTTTCCTTGGGTTCTGGTTTCTTTTTCAGTTTCTGAACGCAGCAGGTAGCCATGGTGACATCAGCGGTATTGCGTGGTGGGCTCATATAGGCGGATTTATTTTCGGCATAATATTTTTAAAAATCTTTCTTGTCCTGCCGGCTACCGGTCTTTTCAATAAGGTGCGCCAGGTGACCGCAAGAAGAAAGACCCACCACCTACAGGTTATCCGTCCGGTTGGGCCTGGAAATGATCCTCACCTCTATGGAACCATTAAGATTACGTCGCATGAAGCTTTTGCAGGAACCCGTAAATTAATTAACATCCCATGGGGTTTCCATAAGAGGCTTTTCAGGGTTGAGGTCCCTTCCGGCATGAAAAAAGGTGGTATTCTGCGATTAAGAGGGCTGGGCAAGGAGATGCCAAATGGTCAAAGAGGGGACTTATTGCTGAAAGTTGTTATTCAGCCATAGTAACCTTTTGATGTCATAGCTTAAATTGCAGTTATGGTTGATGAGGCTCTTTAAAAAAAATGGAGGAAACTCTATTTCGTCCTTTTTGTTTTGACATGTACATTGCTTTGTCTGCCCTTTGAATGAGCCCTGTTATTTCTTCTTTTGGGCAAAATTCAGTAACACCTATACTGATAGTTATACTCACAGCTTTTTCAGGCTCCGGGAAAAATTTTTCGGCTTTTACGGTGGTTCTTATTCTCTGGGCAACATTTAAAGCTTCCTTCCCGCCTGTTTCGGGTAGGATAACCGTAAATTCCTCTCCGCCATATCTATATGCAGAATCCATTTTTCTGAGACACGATTTAATTATTTGACCTAATCTGAAAAGCACCTTATCACCTTCCAGATGCCCATAAGTATCGTTGTATATTTTGAAGTTATCAATATCTAAAAGTAGAAGTGAAAGTGGTGGCTTATAACGGTTGGATCTGTCAATTTCAACTTCTAACTGGTTATAAAAGTGCCTTGAGTTAAAGAGATTTGTTAGACCGTCTGTTATTGCGAGTTTTTTTAGTTTTTCTATCAAATTGTAACGTTCTTGTGTGAGATGTCGTTCTTTTAATATCTTTTTCAGCCTGAGCACTAGTTCTTTAAAGCGGATAGGTTTAAAAATAATATCGCTGGCACCTTTGCTAACTGCATCTTCATAGGAATATTTTTTACCGGAGCCCGTTATTACAATGACATCTGTATCATAGTCTTTCTTTATTAGACCTGTAAGCTCCAGTCCATTTTTTCCGGGAAGCACTATATCAGTTAGTACGGCAGAAAATTTTTTTGTTTTTAGCACGTCGAGCGCCTCTTCCGCACTGGAAACTAAAGAAGTGTTGTATCCGGCCATCTTAACAAATTTATGCAATAAATTCCTTACATCAGAATCGTCATCAACAATTAAGATATGAATATCATTATCTATTGTTTGATCTGTACTCATTGGCAATAATTTCTGATTGTAACTATTTTGGTATCTTTCTTACATTAGCGCAGGCTCTATTTTTTGTATCAATTTAGCCTTCCGAAAGTAATTAGATCTTGGAATAAGCACCGGTATTGAGAAAATCATGAACACAATACTGTGGAAACGGTTTTCTTTAAAATATTAAATACCTGGAAAGGCAGATCCTGTCAACCGATTTTAAGACCCCATTACTTGCTATAAAGTAGTTCATTCATCGGCCCTTAGTTTACCTCTTACTGGCGACAACACTATTTAGCTACTGGCACCAGGGAACAAAGAGAGGTGAGGAAAAAATATATAATAGGACCTACGTCATTTCCGTATAAGAAAGGCTCTTGAGTTATTAAATGCAAAGCTATTTAATATTCCCCAAAGTTGTGATAAAAGCATCCCTGAAAGCATGAGCAAGCAGCCGAACAAGCCACGCGGTGTAAGGATCTCATCTAAGATGAACCAACCGCCTACGGCGGCAAAAACCGCTTCTAAACTCAGGATAATGGCAGCATGAGCGGGATGAGCGTTTCGTTGTGCCACAACCTGGATGGTATAGGCAATACCGACGGAGATAACTCCGCCGTATAGAATCGGGATGGCCGCTTGATAAAGCCCTGAAGATGTAATCACCTCGAAAAAAATTGCCGTGATAAGGCTTGAAATCGAACAGGCGACATACTGGGAAAAGGATAGCTTCAGTGAATCTATTTTTGGTGAAAGCCAGCCGATGATTAGAACATGACAGGCCCAGAAAAATGCACCGGCAACCTCTAAGAAGTCCCCAAAAGAGATTGTAAAATTATCCGTGATGCTTAAAAAATAAAGCCCTGTTGCTGCAAGAAAAGCACCAAGCTAAGTTCCGCTATTCGTACGTTGCCGACAAAATAGGCCCAGAATCGGAACGATGACCACATAGAGCCCGGTGATAAAACCTGCCTTGCCCGCCGTGGTGTAAACCAATCCTACCTGCTGCAGTGATGCTACTGAAAAAAGGGCAAATCCCGCCAATCCCCCGCCTAATACCAGCATTTCGAAACTCACATGAGGCAAGTTTTTTTTAGTGTTAATGATTTGATTTTTTTGATTCCACAAAATTAGAGGTAGAAGGACCAAGCTGCCCAGTGTAAAACGGACGGCGTTGAAGATAAAGGGCCCCACGTACGACATGCCTGCCCGCTGTGCCACGAAGGCAAACCCCCAAATAATTGCAGTAAGAAGAAGCAATACGTCAGATTTCAAAGCTTGCGTATTCAACCTAAAAACCTTTTCTTATTTTTCGTATTTACTTTACCACCCTTTACATCGATGCCAAATTTTTCAGATGTGAAATTGTTTTCCATGAAAAGGCCTCATGTTGGCAAGGCATTATGGCGTTGTTAGTGAATAAGGGGTCCGATACGAGATCATAACGAGAGGACTTAACGGCTTTGCTCCATAAAGCCGTGTGGGGGATTGGGGAATAATAAGCAAGCACAGGTGTTATTCCACTTTTTTTAACCGTTTCGATTGAGCTCTCAATGGTATGTATTGGCTGTTCAGGTAGGCCCACAAGCAGGTAAGCTCCCACTTGGTTCTTTTTAAATCCTGCATCATTTAAAAGGGAAACCACTTGGGAAAAATCTTCTTTTGTAACCTTTTTATCAAGTTCGGTTCTTTTTTCAAATAGGGTAGTTTCAAGACCTAGGCGCAGCGTTTTGAAACCTGCCCTGAACATCAAGTGAGCAGATTCTCTTGAAATCTCACGAATGTGAATTGCATTAGGTGTATGAAAACGTACATCAATACCTTCTTTTATTATCCCCTCAAGTATGGGGATAGCATGCTTTTTCGCATCAACAAGAAATGCATCATCATAAAACACGAAATCCTTTACATCAAATTTTTCATTCCAGTATCCTATTTCCTCTACAACCGACTTTGGATTGCGTACCATTCTTTTTGGATTGAGGAAATGGGATGCACAGTATGCGCAGGTAAAAGGACATCCCTTTGAAGTAAGAAGCGGTATATAGGCAATTTTTCTTTGCATACCAAATGCCGGATAAGGATAAGCATCCATATCATTAAAATTAATTTTTGATCGAACTGAAAAGCCGGTATATTCTTCAACAAGCTTGAAAATATTTTCTCCATAAGACCCTGTTGCGACTCTGTCTGCACTCAAATGCCTTATAGCATGATTCCGGCATAGGCCGGCGTATATTCCACCCAGGACAACCGGTATATTTGGAAATATATCTTTTAAAGCCTCTATAGTTTCCTGAACACCTGTATACCAGTAAGTCATAAGTGAAGTAATAAGAATGAGATCAGGTTTTGGAATGGATAAAAGATCGTTTTTGAACCATTTCTTCTTGATTCCGTATCTAGAAAAGTTTCGAGGCACATCTTCCAGACCTCTTGGTTTAGGGATTCGGGTCTTGAGATATGGACCCCTACCGTACCTTGCAAAAGGATCGGTTTGTGTCGCCTCCGGATGAAACCTTTCGAGGCAGTCTATATATGAAACAGCAAACCCGTGGTAATCAAGTATTGATGCCAGGGATAAAAGCCCCAAGGGCTTGGCCCAAAAGTCATATGCGGCAAAGTCGTGTATCCATGGGTTTATAAGAAGAATATGTGGTGTATCCCGTCTGTTCATATATATGTAATTGTAGATGGCAGATTGATGATTTTAGATTTATGGAAGTCGCTCGCGCAGCGCAGGCGCTTGCGCCGCGTGTCGCTATGCTGTTTTAAATAAAAATGGAAAAATTCCTTAAATCTTAAATCTTCAATTCAAACGATCTGCAATCGTTCGAAATAGAGACAAAACACCGGCTAAAATTTTTTGCCATAAAAAGCACAAAATTAATTATTAAGCACCTATTAATACCATATGTTATGCTTGGGTGCTTATCAAGCCTTTATTTTAGGTCAAAATTGAGCCCCGCGAGGAAAGATAAGCTGATTTTAGGAGATTTAAAATTTGACATCGGGCTTTTATATTTGGTAGAATTATCATTATAAATCAGCAACAAATTTCAACAATTTAAATCCGGCATTATTTAATGGTGTGATGTTATGATTAGCGTAGTTTTAATGGCAGGATATAGCAACAAACGTGCAGTAAAAAAGTATAGCAGGATAGTTGCGGAAAATTACGGCGAGAATTTTATTGAGACGGGTTATAAGCCATTAAGGGAATTTAAAACGGTTAAGGATGGCAAAGAAGAAAGCAAACCTTTGATACAGTATACGCTTGAAAAGCTTTTTTCGATCGATTTTATTGATGAAATAGTCATTGTAGGCCATCAGATGCTCCTTGAACAGCGTCTGGGCAAAATTATAAATGAATTTGAGAAACCGTGCTCTTTTGTGAACCAGAATTCAAGAATCCCTCCTAATACCATTAAGAGTTTCAATATTATACAAAGGAAAGTAAAGTACAATTCTATTGCAGGAAATTTAATCAAGGGGTATGCAGCAAGTGCGGCCTTTCAAAATAAGAAGCATGCGCTATTTGTTGCCTCGGATTCACCCTTGACAACAAAGGAATTTATTGAGCGTTTCCTAAATATTGTTCAAAAATACCAAGAGGAAGCTGCCTTAATATTTCCAGTAGTACCCATTGATGAGAATAAAGACAAACTTGACAGATATCCACTTAGGCTCCTGAATGACACAGAGTATCAGCTTTCCAAAAGAAGAGATATGTCCGGGAGGCAAGGGTTTAGGCTATCCTCCTTGATGTTTGTAAATCCATATTTATTTAATATTAATACTGCTAACATCGCATACAATCTCCGAAAATGCCTTAATCCAAATGTTCAACTTAAATTATTCCGAATTACGCGCGGTTTAGGATATTCAAATGTATATTCAAAATATTTTTTAAAGAAAGATTTGAGTATAAAAGAAGTTGAAAACATTACTTCTGAATTTTTCCAAGGCAGGCTTAAATTAGTTCCAATGGACGGAGAAGAAGCAACGTATGATTATGACGGTACTGATTTTGAATATATCATGATAACAGATATGCTGAATTCCACTCGAAAGGTATCTTCTCAAAAAAACAGGGCGAACTGATTTACTAAAGGTTTCGATCTCCTCCTTTACACTCCTTTACAATAATATTGACTTCCTATTAGTTATATTCTAACATAATTTTGCATTGTTAATTAGTGCCCACGTAACTTCTCAAAAAGTTATGGTAAGTGCTGTGGACCATGCGTTTTGGTTTCCAATATTTCGATACCCCGTGAAAGAATAAATGCGACCATTACTTTTTGAGAAGTTACGTGCCCATCCACAAATAAAAGTTTCGGTAAATTTACAACATGTTGAAATTAAATTACTTTTAGAGATAAACAACCATCGAAACCTAAATGGAATGTTGGGAAAAAAGCAAAAGACAAATACCAAACAATTGGGTTTAGATCTTATTTGAGATTTGTTGTTTGTGATTTGGAATTTATTTGTAATTTGGTCCTTATTATTTGTAATTTGTTATTTCCGGTTTATCCGGGTTAGGAGCTTTAATATGATTGATGCCGACGATCAATTGGGAAAAGATAGTATCACCGTTCGCCTGATTACTTTGATTTTAGATATGCCATATGACCGACAGTTGGCCTTGCTGAAACAGTTAGGGGAAATTCCCATGACGACATTCGACATAAGCGACAGAGATGATCCTAGGAAATCATATTCCAGTACCGTAAGTTTTACCGCGAAGGATCGTAATTACAAAGGTGCCAGTAAAAATTTAAGCAGTGGGGGAATGTTTATCAAAACCAATGAATCTTTTTCCGTGGGGGAAATAATTACATTAACTATTCCATTTTCCGATAAGAAAAGGGATATCAAGGTTCCTGCCGAAGTAATGAGAATAACTGATGAGGGGATCGGTGTGAAATTCATAAAAAAAGAATAAAAATAATGCAAATGTTCTCTTTATCTTTGAAATACAACTAACTTTTTTTCTCCAAACTTCATTGGCAAAATTACTGCCAGAATACTCAGCAAAAAAGCTATAAGAAAAGATCCAATCACCCAGATCCACTGAAGGTAAGTCAATTTATACCCCTTTATACCGGACATGAAAACCGTATAGACCGGCCCTGCTTCGAGAATGGTTACGATTCCGATATAAGCGGCGGAAAGAATCATAAAAATGAGACCGCCAAAGCTAGAAACGGACTGGGATGGATTTTCAGAGGCAAAGTCAGGATAGGCACCCCCCATACCGATTCCCATTGCAACCACGCCCGGAGTCATGAAAAAAAGTGTAATCACGGAAAGATACATCATGAAAGGAGTAACATTCAAAAGCATATTAGTTGCTATGATAAGAATTTCAGAGAGAATTAAAAGCGGAAAAAGGTAAATAAAAAACTTGATCCATAAAAAAGCTCTGATGGATATGGGACTCGAACGGACAATCCAGAAGGCATTCCCCTCAATACTGACCGATGGAAAAGCAAAACGGGCTGTTATTGCCGTGAGAACAAAAGCTGCCAGGGCCATATTCAGAAAGGAAAACAGGTTTTGAAGATAAATGGTTTTGATAGGAGATTTTTCAAAGGGAAGCACCGAAAAATTATAAAGATAGATTACAATGAGTGCACCGATTAAAAAAATTTGCGACCACTGTGTTTGATCTCTCCAGAAAGTCTTTATTTCCTTTATAATAAAAGCTCTTACCGGTCCGTCTAAAAAAGAAAAGAATATGTTAAAACCTTTGCTTTGGGTTTTAAAAAGTCTAACCAGAGCGGCCTGAGTCTTTGAGAAACCTTTGAAATAAAGGACTTTGGCCACCCAGATATCCACAAAAATTATAAAAAAGGCTCCACTCCATGATAAAGCCAAATGAAACATTGCATTGCTATTATTCCCTGTAAGTGCAGCCTTTAGGCTGTCAAAAGCCCAGGTGCTTGGTAGCAGAGGGGAGGATGGAGTGCTTAAATCTTTAAAATAGAAAAGAACCGAAGAAAAGGCTTCAGGGTTTACCAGACGTTCCGGTTTTAAAAGGCGAAAAGAGATATATAGGATGATGAGCACGGCAAGACCCAGGAAAACGAAAATGCTTCGGATGCGGCTTGCAGGCAGGAGAACGACGGCCAGCAGAACCACCAGAGCACTTAGGGCAGATGATATAATACACAGGGGAAAAAGCGTAAGGGCAATATCTATATAGAAAAAAATTCCTGTCTTATATACGATACCATAGGAAAAAAAAACAGGAATGGTATAAACCATGACCATCCATGAACTGTCAAGAGTGCTTTCGATCCATCTGGCAAAATAAATTTTCTCACTTGGAACCGGCAGCACATGAACCAGAGCAAGATCCTTACTTAAATATAATTTTGACAGGGAAGTGAGTATGGAGCTGAATATCAAGAGAGAAAAAAATACAAGTAGAATCATGGAAAGGAGTTTGAAAGCTAAGATATCGCCAAAATTCTCCACTTTCTGGAAATAGACCAGAACACGATGGGAGACAGCAAAAATACCTACCCAGAAAATAATGCCGATACCGGCAAAAAGAAAAAATCTGATGTTCCCTTCATTTGCAATGCCCCTGTTTTTAAAAGACCACAAACGGGGCTTTAAAAGCATAATCACCTGTTTCATGAATCGTTTTTTTCCTCGGTTAGCTGAAAAAAAACCTTTTCCAGATCTCCTTTTTTTATCTGGGCAGCCTCTTTTAAATCGGATATTGTTCCAGTAGCGATTAAAGAGCCCTTGTTGATGACTCCGATCCTGTCACACACATCTTCAGCCAGTTTCAGTGTATGCGTAGACATAAAAATTGTGGTTCCATTTGAAGAAAGCTCGCGGAAAAGATTTATGACAATTTTGATACCTTTTGGATCAAGCCCCACCATTGGTTCATCGACGATGATCAAGCGTGGATCATGCAGGAGAGCAGCCGACATGATAAGACGCTGTTTCATCCCGTGGGAATAAGATTCAATCAATTCATGGGCCCGATCCAAAAGGGAAAATATACTTAAAAATTTTTCTGCTTTTTCAGAAAAGTTTTCCAAATTTATACCGTAAAGGTCTGCGGTAAACATTAAAAATTCCATGCCGGTAAGCTTTTCATACAAAAACGGTCGATCCGGTATTAATCCTATTCTCTTTTTTGCTTCTTCAGGTTGACTGGCCATGTCAATACCATCCACGGTCACAGAACCTTCTGTAGGTTCCAGCAGGCCTGCCATCATAAGGATAGTTGTTGTTTTTCCTGCACCGTTCGGGCCGATGAATCCGAATATTTCTCCAGGGAGTATATGAAGGTTTAACCGATCTACAGCTTTTGTGTTGCCAAAATGTTTAGATAGATTTTTTAAATAAATCATTTAGACTGCTCCAAAATTTCAAGTTTCACTTTTCCTATCACTCCTATCAACTCAATTTGTTCTTTAGGTTCTCCGCGCACAAAACGAATGTGAGTTACATCTGCAGGCATCTGCCCCATTAGAGAATCAATAGTAACCCATTCGCCCAGATAAAGAACATTCCATGCGTGATAGTAAAAGCGACCCTTTACATATACCAATCCAGCCTCTATCTGGGCAGGAATACCAGCAGCCCTGGCCAAAGCCGCCATAAGCACTGCGTGTTCGTTACAGTCTCCCATAAGGTTTTTAAGAGTATCCAAGGCGCTGGGAACCGATAGTACAGGCCTTTTATCAATATTTTTATACATCCAGGCCATAAGTTTTTTTGCTTTAGACAATAGAGAGTCGTCCGGAGACACGATTTCAGATACTTTGTGTTTTATTTTTGGATGGTTGGATTGGATAAAGGGACTGGGCTTTAAAAATTGCTCTTTTTCACTTAAATGCATCTCAAGCATATCGAGATGATCTTCTTTGAGGATGGTCAATATCCCGTCTTCGAAATTCTGCCGTCCTCCATTTAAAAAGAGGCCTTCATTTTTGATGCCGTAAATTTTCAAACGCAGTTTTTTTAGTTTGTCTGCCTGATCTATTGGTATATCAGGAGTAACAGCAACAATTGAAGTAAAATCCTGGCTTGCGGCCATAGTCATCCCTTTTAAGGCTTCATTTTCAGTAACTCTTTTAAGCTTAATCCCCATAAAGCCCTCTTCCTGAATAATGCTTCCATCTTCTCCTATCCAGGCTGTCTGGGAAACTCCCATAAAATCAACAGACATTTTTTTTGTTTTTTGTTTGATTCCCATGACGTTCAGCGTCTCGTAACCAATCATTGTTACTTGAACAGCTCTTTGTCCCATAGTGGCGGGATCAAACACATAAAACGTTCTGGTCTGATCCGGTTGCAGGTCAAAACTCCAGGCTGCGTCCATAATTCCGGCGGTTAAATAGATTTTATTTTCTAGGGGAATTTCAGTCTTTTGTTGATCAGTGAAAACAGTGAGCGTCTTTCCTTCAACTTTCCCATGGGCCATAAAATGAAACATGCCCGATTTGAGCTCAAAGTTAAAAGAAGCTAAACTAAGATCTTTATTAAGACTTCCAAAAGTCTTTATCTTAATGTCCTGAACCATTCCAAGGGTATTGATACGCATGAAAACCAATTCGGACAGATAATATCCGTCATCCCGTTGGAAAAAGCGCCGGTTGGTATATCCTATCTTCCGATCATTCTGAAATATATTCATCCATATTTCTTTTTGAGGCATTACCGTCACCTCAGAAATGATATAGGGAGACTGTTTCTTAAAAAAATCGAGCCGGACGCCCAATAAAAATATAAAAAGCAGCCCGCAGAAAGTTGTTGCTATCCATATTGGTTTTATTTTTTTAAAATAAGGTTGCATTATTCGTTTCGTATTCACCTGAATATAAGAAAGGGGGTAACCGTTCAGGGGTTCAAGGTTCAGAGTTCAGAGGTTCAGGGTTGCTTTTCTTTTGTTAACCTTAACTAACCCTGAACCGTGAACCTTTGAAGCCGTGAACGGTTATAGATTTATTAATCACAAAAGCTCGAAAATATGAAAACACGAAAAAACATTTATTCGTGTTTTCAGCTTCCAACCCTAATGTTTGGGGCTTTGGTCATTCTTAAGTGCTTTAAACTAACTTCACAAAAAATGGAAGATGAGTCAAGTGAAGATTTAACCATTCTTATCACCTAAGCCGGACAAGCCGGTCGTAGTGCAACGGAGATCCCGTCTGAGCGGGGTTGGAGCGAAGCGGAAATCCCGATTAGGCGGGGAACCAAGGGATCTACTAGCAGTTACAATTGATACTCCTTTTTTATAAAAGGCGATGGGGTTGGCAGAATATATATAATCCAGGTTTTTGAGCAATACATGCCAACGTTATGTTTAGTTGTGACGCCAGTTCGACTGCAAGCGATGTGGGACGTGACATGGCAAGTATAACAGGAATGCGCGCTCTTGCAGCCTTTTGGACAAGTTCATAACTTATACGAGAGGAAAGAATAAGAAGAGAGGCGTTTTGAAGTTTACGGTCAAGAAAAACCTTCCCTATTGACTTATCAAGGGCATTATGGCGACCAACGTCCTCGGCAACCGATAAGAGTTCAAAATCAGAGTTATACAGAGCTGCTGCATGTGATGCGCTCGTCTTGTCTCGTAAAGGTTGGTGTATGGAAAGCTGTTTCAGCCGGCTAAGGGCCATTTTTATGTCTATTTTTCTATCATCTTCCAGGGGTTGGATGATCTGATAAAGATCCTTTACCAATTCCTTTCCGCAAAGGCCGCAACTTGTTTGACTGATAAAGCCCCGTCTGTCAAGGAGATGAGGTATTTTGTCCCTCCTTGATTCTTTCAAAGTAACAGTTACTACATTTGTATCTTCACCATCGCAAAATGCAAGTGATTGAAAATCGTCAGGAGCATCAACAATACCTTCACCAAGGCAAAAACCGGCCACATGCTGCATCTCATCACCTGGAGTACGCATTACAACTGAATAAGGTTTTCCTTCAACACGTATAGATAGCGGTTCTTCACCAAGGAGTTTGTGTTGCCTGGAAACGCTTGATTTTTCATCCCAATATGTTACTTTATGGTTGATTGAATTATCCAAAGGGACCTCACTTTGCGAGACAATCGAAACAAAAAAAAGAGCTATTGGCTATTTCTTTAAAAAGTTATACAAGGTTCATAAAGAAATGAAAATGAGCTAAAACACCTAAAATTATTGTGTTGTTAAACGCCTGAGACTAAAAAGCACGATTAGAATATTGATGAATTCGTCTTTTTACGAATTTATTAATATTGCTTTTTATACATTTTTGAAATAGCATAAGCAAGGGAAATAGATAATAATAGCAATTGTAATTTAAATGAGTTAAAAATTTTCTTGACAAATTATGCAGATAAATTAATAACTAGGGTTTACAAAAATAATTTACCGGCTTAAATTTACGGAGGCAAAGAATGTACGCTGTAGTTTCATCAGGTGGAAAGCAATATAAGGTTCATGAAGGAGAAATCTTAAGGGTTGAGAAGATTTCAGGGAATATTGGCGATCAAGTTTCTTTTGATAAAATTCTTATGTATTCAGACGGTGAGAATGTAAGGATTGGCAGGCCGGTTCTTGATGATGTAACGGTTCGAGGTCAAATCGTTGAACATGGAAAGAACAAAAAGATTATTGTTTTTAAGTATAAACGGCGAAAAAGATATCGCCGAAAGCAGGGACATCGTCAACAATATACCGCGATAAAAATAGAAAATATTGAAGCATAAAGCTCAATTCCTCAATTTACGATAGGGAGTTTGAATAATGGCACACAAAAAAGCAGGCGGCAGCACCAAAAATGGACGGGACAGTAATGCACAAAGACGCGGCGTAAAAAGATACGGCGGGCAAAAGGTGAAAGCAGGCAACATACTGGTTCGCCAACTGGGAACAAAAATACATCCTGGAAATAATGTTGGAATGGGTAAAGATTACACACTGTTTTCTACCATTGATGGTATTGTTGCTTATGAACGAATGGGACGTTCTCGGAAAAAAGTCAGCGTTTATACAGAGTGAAATTCATTGATGAAGCGATTATCACCGTTCAGTCCGGGGCAGGCGGAAGCGGTTGCGTAAGCTTCAGGCGTGAGAAATTTATACCTCGTGGAGGACCGGATGGTGGAGATGGGGGCAAGGGCGGCGATGTCATTCTTATGGCAACATCGCAAAGACGCACCCTCTATATTTTTAGATATAAAAGACATTTCAAAGCAAAAAAAGGTTCTAACGGTCAGGGCAAACAGAAGACCGGAAAAAACAGTTCAGATATTATCATTGAAATCCCACCCGGAACAATAGCCCGTGACGTCAACACCGGAGAAATTATAAAAGATTTTGCTAAACCCGGCGAAACCTTTGTCGTAGTAAAAGGCGGAAGGGGAGGCCAGGGCAATAAGCGCTTTGCAACATCAAAAAAGAGAACACCCCGTTTTGCTCAACCCGGAGAACCCGGCCAAACAAAAACCCTCGGGCTGGAGCTGAAACTTCTCGCAGATGTTGGTATTATCGGGCTTCCCAATGCCGGCAAATCAACCCTTATCAGCGCAATTTCCTCAGCGCATCCAAAGATAGCCAATTACCCTTTCACAACCTTAACCCCCAATTTAGGTGTAGTTCAAGTGGAATGGGGAGACCCTTTTGTAGTGGCCGATATACCTGGTTTGATTGAAGGGGCTCATAAGGGTGCAGGACTTGGTATCGATTTCTTGAAGCATATAGAGCGAACACGCATTCTTGTTCACCTGATAGATATATCTTCCATTGATCCGGATGATCCTCTTCATGCCTATCATACCATAAACAACGAAATTACTATGTTTAATAAAAAGCTTTCAAAAAAGCACCAGATCGTGGTTCTTAACAAACTTGATATAGCCGGCACCAAAGAAGCGGCAAATATATTTCAATCAGCCGCAAAAGAGGAAAAAGTAATTTTAATCTCTGCAATTACGGGAAAAGGTGTTGAAAATCTAAAGTCAAAAATTGCGGAATTGCTGAATAAAGCGCATGAAGGATAAAAGGGAAACGTAGGTAACCGTTCACCGTTCAGAGGTTCAGGGTTCATGGTTTACGATTTAACAACCTTTAAGCTTGTCAGTTGCAATTACTTCCAGAAGGCGAAATTAATACTAAGTTTCGAGTTTTAAATATCTGAGATTTTATAATGGTTAACATAATGCCTCGAAGAACCCAAATTGGACTACTATAATGCGTATTGGGCTGTTTGGTGGTACATTTAATCCTATTCATCTCGGACACCTTCATGCTATTCAGGCAGTGAAGGAAAAGTTTGCCCTATATAAAAGTTACCTTATTCCATCTGCCATTCCACCACACAAGGCTACGGGTGATGTGGCTGATGCAAAAGATCGTCTCGAGATGATTCGTCTTGCAATTTCAGACTATCCTGATCTTTCTCTTTCAGATGTTGAGCTAAAACGTTCAGGACCTTCATTTACAATTGATACTGTTAATTATTTTAAGTCCATTCTATCTGAAGATACTAAGCTGTATCTTATTCTGGGGCTTGACGCCTTCCTTGAGATTGATACCTGGAAATCTTATACTGAACTATTTATGCTTATCTCATTTATTGTAATGGTTCGACCAGGCCCGGGGCTTGATGAGCGCTCGACAAAGTGGGAAACGCTTGAAAATTACTGTAAATCTAAAATATCAGATGGCTACAAGTTTTCTATGTCACAATCATGTTGTATCCATGTTGAAAAAAAGCCCATTTTTATCTTTGATGTTAGTCCGCTCGATATTTCATCAACAAAAATTCGTAAATTTATCAAAGAAGGAAAATCTATTCAGCTCCTAGTACCGGGAAAGGTGGAAAATTTTATAAAAACTAAAGGATTATATCTATGACTGATGATCCTAATCTGTCTTTGAATTCTAGCCTTGATCTTTATGTTAAAGCAGCTTTGGAAAAAAAAGCTTTGGGACTTGTCGTGCTTGACGTACGTGAACTTAGTTCTATTGCAGATGTGTTTATTATATGTAGTGGGCGCTCAAACCGCCAGGTTACAGCCATTGCAGAATTTATCCAGGTGGATCTTAAAAAACACGGAATAAGACCCCTGAGCGTAGAAGGTAAAAAAGAGGGACATTGGGTTCTGCTCGATTATGGTCATGTGATTATTCATGTTTTTTATGAGTCAATGCGTACTTTCTATGATCTTGAGGGGCTCTGGATAGATGCAAAAAGGATAAAGACCGAGAGTCTAATAAAGTCGGAAAATTTGATCACAGAAATAACAGAGATCTCTGTGATTGGAAATGATTAAAATAACCCACAATTCTAATTATGGGAGAACATTCACGATTTCTTAGTATCTTAAGTGTGCTTTTGTGTTTTTTGTGACAAAAAATTTTAGCCGGTATTGTGTCTCTATTTCGAACGATTGCAGATCGTTTGAATTGAAGATTTAAGATTTAAGGAATTTTTCCATTTTTATTTAAAACAGTGGAGCGACACGCGGCGCAAGCGCCTGCGCTGCGCGAGCGACTTCCATAAATCTAAAATCATCAATCCGCGATCCACAATCCCTTGGTTCCCCGACAAATCGGGATCTCCGTTGCACTACGACCGGCTTGTCAAAATGGTCTGTCAAGTTATCCAAGGACAAATTTCAGAATGATAAATAAAAACAAATTTTGTATGCTGATTATCCTTGACGGGTGGGGAATCAGTCCCACACGTGAAGGAAATGCTATTTTTCTCGCCAAAACACCTTGTCTTGATAAGTTGTATAAAGAATATCCAAATACTCAACTTTCATGCTCCGGTGAGCCTGTAGGCCTACCAGATGGAATTATGGGCAATTCAGAGGTTGGGCATCTTAATATCGGTGCAGGCAGAGTGGTCTATCAGGATCTTCTGAGAATCGATGCAGCAATCCGTGACGGGTCGTTTTTCGATAATAAGAAGCTGAATTCTGCAATATCAAAGGTTAAGGCAAATAATTCGTCACTTCACCTAATTGGGCTGGTTTCAGACGGTGGGGTCCATAGCCATTTGAACCATCTGTTTGCCCTGTTGGATATGGCCGGTAAAAAAGATATCACCCGTGTTTATGTTCATGCGATCCTCGACGGCCGTGATACCCCTCCTGACAGTGGAATAAAGTTTATTAAGCATCTGCAGGATTATATTATTAAGAACAAAGTTGGTAATATTGCCACGATTTGCGGACGTTATTTTGCCATGGATCGAGACAACAGATGGGATAGGGTAGAAAAAGCTTTTCGTCTTTTTACTCTGGGTGAAGGTATTAAGGAAAAAGATCCTGTCGAAGCCGTGAAAAATGCTTATATGAGGGATGAAACAGATGAATTTGCCCGCCCTATTGCGATGATAGACAAGAATGAAAAATTCCCGGGAAAAGTAAGGGACAACGATGGGATTATCTTTTTCAATTTTCGTGCAGACCGTGCCAGACAGATTACACGTGCTTTTACAAATCCGGCTTTTAAATCCTTTAATAGAGATCATTTCATCAAGCTTTGTGACTTTGTGTGCATGTCCACATACGGTGAAAAATTCAGCCTACCTGTTGCATTTGCACCTATTCATCTGGACGAGATTCTCGGTGAGGTAATAAGTAAAAAAGGGTTGCGCCAGTTGAGGATAGCTGAAACTGAAAAATATGCTCATGTCACTTATTTTTTTAACGGTGGTGAAGAAAAACCCTTTCCCCTTGAAGATCGGTGCCTTATCCCATCACCACGAGATGTTCCAACCTACGATTTAAAGCCGGAAATGAGTGCCAATCTGTTGACCGAAGAAGTCATTTCAAGGCTACGGTCAAAAATTTATGATATGATTATTTGTAATTTTGCCAATATGGATATGGTAGGCCATACAGGAGTTCTTGAAGCTGCAATCAAGGCGTGTGAAACGGTTGATGCATGTGTGGAAAGAATCGTTAACGAAATACAGTCGCAAGGCGGTACTGTACTTATTACAGCCGATCACGGAAATGCAGAGAAGGTGATTGATGATAATGGTCAAATCCATACTGCCCACACACTCAATCCGGTCCCTTTTATCCTCGTTGATGACATGCGCAAGTATACCGGATTAAGATCGGGCATTTTAGGAGATATTGCCCCAACAATTCTTCATATCATGGATATCGAAAAGCCGGAGCAAATGACCGGAAGGTCTTTGTTTGATTGAAGATTTCTGATTTAAGGAATCCTTCAATTTTTATTTAAAACAGCGGAGCGACACGCTGCGCAAGCGCCTGCGCTGCGCGAGCGACTTCCATAAATCTAAAATCATCAATCTGCAATCTACAATCCCTTAACCTCCTTTCCACAATGTTTGCAGATCTTGGCTCTCTTTTTTATTATTTCAGCACAGAAGGGGCATTCCCGGGTATAGTATCTTTCATGTATTTTTTTTACGGCTTTCTCGACATTTTCCTGAATAATTTCATTGGGAAATTTGAGATTTTTCAAGGGCTCGATTGCTTCCAAGTCTCCTATGTCGCCGATCATTTCAGCTGCTTTGACCCTTACCCGTACCGGCTCGGTCGCATCCAGAAGCATTCTGAGAACCATTGGTGAGTCTTTAGATACATAGCAATCGGCAAGGATAAAAAAACCTTTCTTTATTGCCTCTTTTAAAACCTCTTCAGCAGCTAAAGTCTGCCCGTCAATGATTTGCCCTTTAGCTCCCATGGGGCTGAATACAGGCATATATTCGAATTTTGTTGTCCCTGGATAGCACATACACCTATATGAGGCGTGCTGGGCATAATTCTCCTTTAAACTATCCCATCCCTGGATATACGAGGGACAATTATCATTAAAGCATATAAACAGATATGGGGTGCCCCAGCCCAGACCATCGCTGAAATTAACAGGAGGAACTTCCCATATTTCCATTTCAGTGTTGCAGTGGGGGCATTTGGGTTTCTTTTGGGTAAGAATTTTTTCTAAAACTTGTTCTTTTGTTTCAAAAGTCATTGTCTAAACCTCATCATATTGAAGATTGTTAGGGTTGAAGCTATTACCTATAACAAATCATGTCAATCTATGATTGTCAAAGATTTTTCAGTCATAGAATTTATTGGACTTATAACTTTATCTGTGGCAGAGTAATTCATTAGTATCGTTCAAAAGGTTCGGCATAACCGGTTCCCAAACTTAATTAAGTCTGTTAAACAATATGTCCGGTAATGCCAATTTCCGAAAGACGATATCAATTTACTTAGGAGGAGGTGACCAAATATTTGGGATTTAACAAGCAGCACCTCTAACACCAGAGCTTATGTGGCGCAAATCCCAAATATTTAGTCACTGTGAATCTCATATGCATTTAACTGTGATATCGCCTTTCGGAAACAAGC
>Ga0114925_10000270_pt1 | contig 21517 bp, 33 predicted proteins | sample SumtaG_2_FD_87287 | JGI IMG/M metagenome (GOLD analysis project Ga0114925, IMG submission 87287) | Deep subsurface microbial communities from Indian Ocean to uncover new lineages of life (NeLLi) - Sumatra_00607 metaG | ecosystem: Environmental > Aquatic > Marine > Oceanic > Sediment | place... | reverse complement strand
TTCTAACCTACCGGGATCGGCTGGTAAAGTTCGTGGACAGTATAAGGAAGCAGTGAATACTCTACGCCAGTGGGCAGGAACACAAGCCCATCCTGATGACTTTGCCGCAGCGATTAATATCCTACCTGAGGATGGCATCCATGCAATCTTTACTAAGTTGGATGATTTTTGGAAAGGGAATAAAGCAAAGGGACTTCCGGGGGCGTATGATGATATTGGAAATACTGTTATAGATGCCAGCAAGGTCAAAGTTAATCCAGTCACTCGTTCTTTAGTGGAAGCTGAAGCTGCACGACTGAACGTGCCATACCGAATTCCTCAGGGCATACAATCTAAGACTCAGAATATGCTCAACTTTAGAAATGCTGTGTCTGAAATTAAAATGAAGTTAGAACCGGGGCAGATGACTAAAACCCTACGAGCTAACCTTGACGATACTTTGAAAAAGATTGACGACCAGTTAGAAAAGCAATTAGACCCGGAAGTCTTTGCCCATTATTCTAACCTTGGACCTTCGTATAAGAACTACCAAGTGTTGAAGGCCGCAGTAGATAAAGCTAAGACAACAGGGCAAGAATTTACACCCCCTCAATTACTTGTCGCCGCAGCAGAAAAAGCAGGAGCAATGGCTCGCTCTGGTGGGGGTTCTTTCCAGCAAACTGCGGCGAAGGCTGCTAAGGCATTGCAAGACTTTCCATCTAAGGCTGGCGTCTATCAAATGGTGGCAGCTCTTGGGCTTAGCTCAGGTCTTATGGGTGCATTCGTAGGTACAGCGATGCCAGCGTTGACGGCTGGAGCTATCTACACAATAGCGAGGGGCGTTGGGACAAAGAAATTTCAGCAATTCTTAATGGGAGGCTACCGAGGGAAGGCTGCTTTGGAGCATCCTCAAATGCAAATGTTACTTAGAGCTCTTGGTATGCCTGCACGACTTGGGATTACTAAGGCCGCAGTAGAGGGAGAACAGTAATGCCACGTGACGGCGGAGGGACTTATACACTTCCAGCAGGAAACCCGGTAATTCCGGGTACGATTATTGAAACAACGTGGGCGAACCCCACGATGAATGACATCGCTGCCGCGCTTACCGATTCCCTCTCCCGTACAGGGTCGGGCGGTATGCTCGTACCATTCCTCAATGCAGATGGAACGGTAGGCCTCCCCGGTATTTCATGGGCTAACCAGCAGAACATGGGTATCTATCGTCCAGGTTTGGACGAGATGCGTATCAGTGTGGCGGGAGTGGACAAGTCTCGCTGGACTAGTGATGCTAACAACCCGATGGATATCTGGGTATCTAGTTCATGGCAAGCTGTCATGCACGAAGGTGGTGATTATAGTCCTACTGGTAATTGGGATTTCTCAGGTGCTGCTTCATTTATCCTCGGTCCAACACCGGTCGTACCTATAAATGAAACAGGAGCAACTGCGGACGAAGGCAATTGGAATTTCCGAGCTACTGGGGATGAATTAGTTCTTGCGACTGCAACGGATGCTGCTCCTACAGTTGATGTAGAAAATGCTTTCTGGGTTACTCGTACTGCGACAGCGGTTGATTATACTCAATTTCTCAATGAAATACGAGTGGGGGGAAGTACATCAGCTTATGGTGTGATGCGCCACGGGATAACTGGGCCTACAGAAATTGATAGTCAAAATACAAACCAACTTCACTTCATGCCTACCAGTGAAAACTCTGGTTTGGCTAGGTTTGGTCCTGGAAATACAGCTTTAGTTCCATTTAGTCTAAGTGTTGCAGGGCAAAATCAATCTGTACAAGTAACTTCACAAACATCTGGAGATCAAGTAGGCTGGACAGTTTATTGTAATGATGGGATTCGGAATTGGGCATCCTTTTTTGGCATACATGATAATGATGCTTGGGGGTTATCCTGCAATGTCATCGGGTCTGGTACTCCTACCTTTATAGTAGAATGCGAAGGGGAATCATTATTCCGAGCCGTTCTTAATGGCGCATCTTCTATGTATCACAATAATACAGTAGCGATTAGGACTCGTAGTGGTACAGGGGATAACACGAGAGGCGAAGTCCTCCATGCTGATGGAGCTTACCATGACATAGGCTTGGCTGTCATGCCTATACTTGAGCAGGACTCTAATGTAACCCTTGGAACATCTCAAAATCAGAAGCTTCTGCATAAAGATTCTGGTGGAACCGTCACCTATACACTGGATAATAACTCAGCTATCCAACATGGAACTGTTTACACAATCGTTAATGAAGATACAGAAGTACTCAATATTAATCAGGGAGGGGGTGTGACCCTTCGTTGGTTTGACGGAACAACTTCTGGCGGGCTGCTAGGAAATCGTGACTTAGCTTCTGGTGGTGCTGCGACTGTTGTCAAATACATTGATACTGAATACTTTATCTGGGGCGTTGGTTTGTCATGACAGGTTTCCAACATGGAGTTTCCGCAGCGATGGCTGCGGCAGACATCCCTATAGTTCTTGAAAATTTTGTTCAACCGGGTGGCAGTCGCCAAGTCAGTTGTCAAAATGCAGGGGGATGTACTGCGACATGGTCTTTGTTTCAGAACGGGGTTTGTTCAGCCTGTCCTCGTTGGTATAATCCAACACAAGCTCCCCAACGAACATGGCATTTTAGGTGGAGGTTAAGTGGATGCACACAAGGTCAAGGAGTTCCTATGAATGTGTGGACTCTTATGACTCAGACATATGGTTTTAGTGAAAGTTGCAGCAATCCTCAGATCAGCAACTGTGGTGTTACGATTGATCTTAGTCACGATGGTGGTTCTACGGTGGCTGGTACTTTCACAGCCTCTGCTTTCTGTGATGCGAGTCCATAGTGACCCCTGAATTATTAAAAGATTGGTTGTCAATGACTGTACCTCATCCGACTCAAGGTATCCACATATCTCTCGGCAACCTAAAAGAGCACCCTTACTTTGAACCTTTGGTAAGGAGAATAGAAGATGCGTATGGGGTAGTGACTCGCTTGCGCGTACTCGTTATGGAACCGGGATGTGAAGCTCTAAAGCCTCATACTCACAAAGCAGACTCAATAGTGTACTACCCGTATGACCATAGGATAGGAGTATCTTCTGGACAGGTTAGCAGAGCAGGGGTCAAAGCTGGTTCACACGTACGAATCGCTTCTAAATTAGAGCACTATGTTGGAGCTAACATTACAGAGGAACCACGAATTAGTGTGGTGATGGAAATTAACGACCCTTACTTCACAATTAAGGACGGAGAGTGTGCCACTTGTAGGAAGTGGAGGGACAGGATGCCTGCGGCGATAAGAGATTACATGGATAAGAGGTGGCCCCTATGAGCACAGCTAAAGAACAAGGAATTCGTATAGGTATCAATCAATTGATTACCTACGTTACTCTTATCCCTGTATTCTGGTTTATTCTACAGCCGCTGATCCTTAATTCAATGGCTGAGGATATAAAACAAATCGTAGCCGAAGAAGCAGAGCCAATCAACAATGCTTTCGTTGCTTTGCTACAGCGTGACATCAACGCTACAAGGAAAGAGATTGCTGCGTTGAAATTCCGACAAAGGAATGATGAAGAGTGGGATGAGGAAGACGCGTTGTACTTGGCTGACTTAGAAATAGAGTTGGCTGCATTAGAAGAAGCGAAATTAGCATTGCAAGCGACGAGTTAACATGGTACAATTGAATAAGGTAGCACAGGCTGTGAACTCAGCCATTCATAATAAGGAGAAAGAAGTGTCTGAACCACAACCGCAACCAGATGGTCACCAAAAGATAGCTCTTGGTATTTTCCAAATCTTTAACGAAGGAGTGCCTGTATCCTCAGCTCAATCTGAACAGGTGTCAGAAATGAAGCTATGGCTCGCGGCCATTGCCAATGGTCAACTTAAGATTGTTGACACAGCAGTTGTCCCCCCGGCTGATCCTCCCCCGGCCGACCCACCAGCAGGAAGTAATGGCGATGGAGCTGAAACTCCTCAGGATTAGTTCTGGCGATGAAGCAAGCCTCGGTATACTATTTGAAGTAATAGGTACTGATGATCTTAGCTTCCGCTGCTACACGTTGGAAGATCAATTTAGTGTAGAAAAGATATCCGGGGAGACTCGTATTCCTGCGGGGCGATACCAAATCAAATTGCGTACCGAAGGTGGGATGATTAAGCGTTACAAGAAAAGATTCTCATGGCACAACGGGATGCTGTGGTTGCAAGACGTACCTAACTTCCAGTATATCTATATTCATGTTGGCAACAAAGACGACGATTCAGATGGTTGCATCCTTGTTGGTGACGGGCAGGTGTCAAATGTAGTTGAACGTGGGCAGGTCACTAGTAGTGTCGCCGCGTACAGGCGTCTGTATGAAATACTCCTCGCAGCTATAAGAGAGGAAGAAGTTTGGATAACGATAGAGGACGTAGCATGAAACGATTACTGCAAGGCTTCATAGCATTTCTACTCTTTGGGTCTATCACATTTGCTCAATCAAACTATCCTCGTGATGTAACTCTGTGTTGGACTCACCCTACCCTGTACGAAGATGGTACAACCATTGAAGATGGTGACCTAAGAGGGACTTTCATACATGGGGAGCGCCAGAACCTCCTCGTAATTTTGGATGAAGAGGTTCCTATAACAGGAGTCCCGGGCAGTATGCAATGTCAAACATTTGTCGGGGCTATACCTCAGCCAGGAACATATACATTCACAGCTTTCGCTATTACGGTGGACGACATAAGTTCGGATGCCAGCAATGCAGCGATCAAGAAGTACACGGGGAAGCCACTCCCCCCGGAAGGTCTGGGTGTTCAATAGGGGGATAACATGAACAAACCATCAAGTACTATCACGGCTGCTGGAATTGCTGGATTTATAGCAGCGACTATTCTGCTTATCATTAAGATTGTTTGGCCTGAAATCCATGAGCAGATACCAGCAGATTATCATGGCTATCTAGTCGTGGGAATCATGGTTACATTCGGCTACTTCAAGAAGGAGAATGTCCTTGGGAATTCTAAGCAATCTACTTGGGGGTGACACCGCAGTCGCAGGCGTCACTGCTGTCGGCAATGTGCTGGACAATTTGTTCACCAGTAAGGACGAAAAGCTGACGCATGAAGAAATCCGTATACGGCTCGCAATGCAGCCTGACATGGCGCAGACTGAAATCAATAAGATTGAAGCGCAAAGTCGTCACTGGTTCGCTGCAACGTGGAGGCCGTTTATCGGCTGGGTCTGTGGTGTCGGGGTACTCAACATGGTGTTGATTAATCCCTGGATACAATGGATTTCGGGGCAAATCGGACCGGAGCTTCCTCACCAAACTATCATGCAGTTAACTCTGGGCATGCTCGGACTTCTAGGTACGATGCGTACCGTTGAAAAGGTTAAGGGCAAAGCGAAGTAGTGCGGTGGTGGCTGACTCCGGCCGCACCCAGAGCTAACTAGTACCCATCGGCCACCTCGGGCGGACATTCTGAAACAGGTCTGTCTGAGTTCAGGTTCTGTCCTGGTCTACATATTCTGGACCCGGCTCCCCACTAGCGTCTAACTTCAACGCTGCCATGTTCTCATCGGGGGCGTACCCGGCAGCAATATCTTCTTCCTGCTGCGTAACTTCAATATACTTTTCGCAGGCATGTTTAATCTTTTCAAGGTCGCTGAGGAGATGACGACCCTCCGGACCCTTCTTCCTGAATATCCACTTTGATATAATATACTGGAAGCAATTAAAACGGAAGGCCCAAGCAATATCCCAATGCTCAAGAAAATTATGGCAATGGGGACACCTAGCCTTCCCTTTGTAGTGGTCACCTGCAACCTGTCTTTCATTTGCGCTTACCATAACACGAACTTGGCTAGCTCTAATGCTACGAGCAACCAAATCCCCGTCCTTATGTGGTTCACGCCACGGTAAACATCGCCCAGGAACTCGCCCATTTCCATCTCATCCGTGTACCCTTTCACTGCTGTTTCCTTTTGGTTCATTACAATATTCCTTTTAGCTAGTACAATTATATAATAGCACAAGGACGTTTCCCGACCTAATTCAATTTTTTCCTTTCAATCCTTCTTGTTTCCCAATCCCAGCAAGTACGATGCCAATCTGAAGCTACTATCTCTTCAATATAATCGTACCTGTTGTTTCGGTCTAGGTATGCCATCTTAATAGGCCACGCGACATGCTGTATCCATGGACAGCGGAAGGTATTTTCCCCATCAAGAAAACGAACACAGTCTTCCATAAATTCAACATGGGTGCATTGTTCAAGTAGAGGCATGTGGCCTCCAACCATATCCTTCCCCTTATACATGTCTACGTCCAGGGTTGTTTTGATAATATCCTCGTACCGGGGGACACTGGTGTAGATATGGCAGTTGTTACTGAATACATGATACATCCCCAGCTTGAACCCGGCAGCGGAAGCTATAAGTTCTTGTAGCATAGTCATGTGTACTACATTCGCCCCCAGCATCCCCCAAATAAAATCATTTGACCTATTGCATACAGTCATATTTAAGCTATCGGTTTCGTCGACTCTAAAGTAAATGTGAGTATTACATGGTCGGTCACTGGTTCGTGCATTAGGTCCATCATATACGACATCCCACATGGACAAGACAGCTTGGCGACTGCCGGGAATTTTGTGTAGCAAGTCAATGAGTTGGGGGATTTGGAATACCGGATTGGCCCATCGCCACCCGTATGCTCCACGGAGAATTCCATCATCAGCGTACTCCTTCATTTGTTTGTTAAATTTAGATATCCACTCAGCATCGTTGCTGCCCGCCATCATCCAAATAAATTCCATACAGTGGAAAAACGGGTTAACCCTTCTAACAGGGCAATTGAGCAGACGCTCCTCAGGAAATTGTATGGTTAGAAACGTCGGGGCGGGCATTACCATCGCTGGTCCGTTCCTGGTCTGCTCCATTAGAGCACAAGTACGGAATAATTGTAGCCCTTCTACGTATGCTTGAGGCGCATTTCGCCCTGTGATCTCTATAATCATGCGCGTAACCCTTTGTTTTATATAGCATTATATTGTAAGCCCGTCTACTAGCAGAGTTTTTAGGCAATAGCTAGGCAAGGGCCACCCTTAGATTTAGCGTCGAGCGGCGTCTGGTAAAGCCATTTTAGCTCAATAGGCCGCATAACCCCGCTTACTCCGGCCAGTGCCGGTCAGAACGCGACAATACTTATCAAATTCGCATAGGCAGTTTTGGAAGTCTTGCATACAGTCTTTCCAGTCTAGCATTTCCGCAGCATCCCGTATAGAATGCTCAAAGCTAGATTCTGTTACCTTGCGTTCCCAAAACCATGACAGCCCTCGAAGCGACCCTGGTCCCGGCGCACAGAATTCAAACCAGTCTGTAGAGGCTTGTAGGGGATGCCCCGTAGTATTCTTTAAATCTGCTACGATTTGGGCAGAAAGGAAGCTACCTATCCCGTCAATACGTTTGAACCAATGCCAATAGTCTAAACAGTTAGGTTCACAAGATGCAGGGGTAATGTCTATTGCTTTTTGGAGTACCTCTACACAGTAGTCCACTTTATCCATCTTGCGGCCATGCGTTGTAATGAGGTATGCCCCACTCCACACTTTGTCCCCAGCAGCCTGACGGTCTTTTAAGACCTGCCATAGCTTCGTATGGGGGGAAGGTACTATGCTGAATTTTATTGCTTCAAGCGTTTCGGGCCAGTTAAAAAGACGCGCCGCGACAATAGCAACTTCATAGTACTCTCCGAAGATATCCGGAGTATAGTTTTCCCTGATCCATCGCGTAACACGATCGTCTTCCCTGTGAACGTTGCAGAAATACGTCCACTGGAATACTTGATCGTCGCTCCATGGTCGTGGATCACCATTTTCCTTTTTAGCACGGATGCTCTCCCGTTCAGATATCCAATAGGCCAGCAGCTCCGGCCTTGTATAAGCCTTTCCATTGACCTCTAAAATCGACTCGCTTGCCTCCCAACCATCCATCTTTTGACTCCTTCTCTACCGCTTTGATGTACGGGCCGAAGCGTTCTTCTAGCCAGTAACAGGCTTCAGCTTGCATTTCAGGTGTTCGGTATAGACTGCACCCTCCGGGCGCATTACAACTCCCCCAATCTTGGAAGTAAGTGGTCATAATCTTATTGCCCTGTCCCCTCGCTAATAGGGTGGCATTGAGTACCACATCAGAAAGGATAGGATACTTAGCAAGATCAGGAATTGTACCAACCATTCTACGATTGATTCCCTGGATACATATGACCTTGCCATTTTCATTAAATGGTGGCTTCTGTACATGACCCATTTGACGGGGGTGGACTCCCACCAGTGCTGTATCTTCAAGTAATACCTCCATATACCCCCAGAGCATTAGCAATCGCTCACACTCACTCCCCTTTATTGTTTCTAAGCCAATTCGGGTATTGTTGTCTTTAAGGACTTGGCGGCTGAACACAAGGTCATCATCTAATATGACACAGCATTCGTTACCGTCCTCCATCCCATCTTGGATAATCCATTCCATTTTCCTACTGTAATTATCTACATGGGGCGGGACAGGAATGGTTGGGATTTTGTCATGCTGCTCATGTTCTTCTTCCGGTACTACAAGGAAGCATTTATCCCGCCAGGAATAGGGTATGCTTTCGTAGGTTCTTTGCTCCCCTATGCGCCCTCGGGTCATTATGTATAAGTTCATAATCTTTCCCCATAAACAAAACGAGCTCCGATCACAAGTGTAACCGGAGCTCTAGGGCTTACGCTTCAGCCGGAGCAGTCAGTGTGCAGGCTTCAACTTCAACAAAGAAGCGGAGCCAGCCACGAGGCTGCTCTTTCTCTTCGGCCTTTTCCGCAAGTTTCGCAAAGTGTTCAACGGTCTTGCCGTCAGACTTTTGCAGATACTCGTACCAGCGAGCACGAGCGCCACGGAACTTTTGTTCACCATCGGTTAGAGCAATGGTGGCTCCTTTGGCGTACCCGTAGTCTTTCCTGGGGGCGCGGGGCTTCTTATCGCCGGAAGCTTCTTTTTTGTCAGCTTTGGCTTTTCCGGTCGGCGGCGTAACATTGGACTTGCCCATCTTCGTTCTCCTTCTTTGGGGTTATATGGGTGCATTGTGAGTGTACCACAAAGAGCGTCTTCATGCAACTATCTAGTACTTAAACTCGCAAACAATTTTTTCTGGGTGTGATCCTTTTGTGCTAGAGTATCCATTACTACGTCATCCAACGTATCAGTAGCCAGTATGTGATAAAGAAATACAGGGAATTTCTGACCTTGCCTATTCACACGCGCATTGGCTTGGTCGTAGTATTCAAGGTTCCATGTGATGCCATACCAGATCACATGGTGGCAAGACTCTTGTAAATTAAGTCCATGCGCCATAGAAGCTGGATGGCATACCATCAACGGGTGCTTCCCTTCATTGAATTCCTGTATGTACTGATTAGACCGTCCAGCCGACGTACCTCCTCCAAGAACAGGGATTGAACTGCCAAAGCGTCCGAGTATTCGCTCTCTGTCGTGATTGAATTCATACATAACAAGTGCAGGAGCCCCTCCAAGTTGATCAATAAGGTCCCCCAACGCTTCAAGCTTCGCGTTGTGTATTGCGGTCCAGTCACGATCTTTTGAAGTATATAACGCTCCATTACAAATTTGTCTACATTTACCTCCAGCGACAGCGGCATTTGCCGCGACCACAACTCCTTCTTCGAGTTGTGTGATAAATTCTTGTTCGATGTCATCGTATTTCTCCCGAGCCTCTTCAGGCAGGTCCACGTAAATGCGCTCCTGTAGAACAGCAGGCATGTCCAAATAATCGTTTGCAGCTAACCGAAGTACCAGAGGGTCTATCCTCCCCATTATAGCTTCCCATGCGCCTTCATTGGGGTAGAATTTGTAGGGTTCCCAAGCATTACTGTGGAAAAACTTATTTCGGTAATGGGTGACGTATCGGCCCAATGCGTTTCCTTCGTCCATTATGAATACTTGGCCGAATAAATCCTCTAGCCCGTTGGGGATCGGTGTCCCGGTCAGAATCCACCTGCGATCGAACCGGGGGAAGTGGGGCCTCATTAGTTTGAATCTTTTCGTTGTTGAGTTTTTGAACTTGGTGCTTTCGTCTACGCATACAACAGTCCACTCCTTGCGGTGCGAAGCAGTAGGGGCGAATAACCATGCCAGCCCCTCGGGGTTAATGATGTGTATGTCTACGTCTAAACGTAGCATCGCAGCTTTATCTGCCCCATGTATGACGGCATAAGTAAGTTCATTAAACTCTATCCACTTTTCTATTTCGTCAGGCCAGACATTGTAGCATGGTCGCAGGGGAGCGATGACAAGCATCCCTTTAGGAGCTAGACCTTTAGCACGGAGAATCTTGTATGCCGCGAGGCACACAGCAGTCTTGCCCAAGCCAGGATCCAAGAACAGACCCCCGCTCCCCTGCGATAATAGAAGCTTCATAGCACGAAGCTGGTATTCGTGTGGATGCCAATGCTCACTCATTTATTTTCTTCCAAAGCGCCGTCTAATATTCCACAAGCGTCTTCGTAATTGTCCGTGTAACTCGCCTCAGTATTGTGGTCCCAAAGCTGGTGGAGTCGGTAATCTTGTATCTTACTAGGCTTTTTCCCGAGCTTCTTAAATTCAATCCATACGTGATACCCGTAAGGATTAATGAATAGGTGGTCTGGCCATCCTCGTTGCCCAATGACATTGATCTTAAGTGATATGTAACCGATGCTGAGAGCATAATCTGAAGTTTTTCTTTCTAAAGCACTTTCTAGAATTGGCATGGGCCTCCATTAGCCGTGCTAAATTGACACCACTTGCAAGTCCACTGAGGCTTAGGTATGAATTCTTCCAGTGGTGTGTCCTCAATCGTTTGGATTTCCTTCATCAACATAGGCTTGTACTCACCCATCATTGAAGCGGGGTAGTGGATCTTTTTATTCTGCTTTTGGTCAAGGTAGACCGCCGTAACATCTGCCCCTTCTTTGAGGGGGTGTTGAAGCAAACTTACGACACCATAAATCCATTGCTGGTGAGTATGCTCAGGGTAGATTTTACCTGTCTTATACTCAAATATCTGTATGTAATCATCCGGCGGTACAAACTTGAGATCCATAAAGCCCCGGAGCATAACGCCAGAGTGGTCATAATCACAAGGGAGCATTTCTTCATCTATCCCCCATTTATGCTCAGGCTGGCAATCGTAAGTTTCCCGCAGGCTAAAGAAGAACTGTCCGTAGTGTTCATGAATATCTGGGTGAAGCATTTCGCTATGCCCATTGACGAAAGCTTCTAACGAGTTGTGGATTTCAGTACCTCGTTCCATAGCTGGGGACACGATAAATTCTACTTCCACTTTGTCTATGTAATTGAATTTGAATTTAGCCGGGCATTTCGCAAATGTAGCCAGCCGTGAATAAGAGTAGGGGCCATACTTCATTGTATAATGCTCCCCGGTGGGTCAGGGTTTTTGAGTTGTTTGATTTCTAGTATCTCTTCTATCAACTCTACCCTATTAAGGAGATTCTCACACATAAACAGAAGGCACAGAATTGGCCTGTCCATGAGCTTACCATCTGCCAGGTCTAGTTCGAATCGCCTTGCCAGTGCTTCAGCTATTGCCCGTATCATAGCAGCTTCTTCTTCTGCTCCCATATTGGGGTCATTAGCTGGTCCACCTATTTCACCTACCATAATCTTCTTCCCTTGTCATTTTAGTGAGCGAACCCCAATTAGGTCCGTGAAAGCCTTCGCTCCGCATAGGTACGTCAAACAGAGGCGCATCCATAGCTTCTTGCAGATGTGCCATTTCAGCCCGCCATATCTCGGTGGGTACGGAAGCGTTAATCTCGTCATGTATGGTGGCTAGGAACATAGTGTCTAAGTCCTTCATATCATGCCAGTCACATATAACTTCTTTAGTTTGGTCCCCTGCGCTGCCTTGAATCAAATAGTTAAGGAGTTTGTATTCAAAGCTACGCATCTTGCCTTTGATTAGCTTCGCCGGCTCCACCGGGTAATGCCGTCCGCCCCATGTGCGGATTGTACCCCCAGAGCGCCCTCGACTGCGCGTAGACGCAGCGAGTTGTGCTGCCGCTGGCATAGCCTTAAAGTATGCGTTCCGTAGCTCGAAGGCGATCGCAGGCGGTCGCTTTAGTTGTTGACTTAGGCCCGGCACACCACTACCATAGATAATACTAAAGCCCGTGATCTTTACGTCGGGCCGGGCATACAGAGTTCCCGTAATTTGTTGAATGAGAGTTTGTGCCATCGTGTGCGGGTCAAGAAAGGGATCGTCGCAATACGCCACCATGAGGGGACCATCTTCAAAATGAGCCAAGATGCGGATCTCTTGGGAACTAAAATCCCTTTTAATCCATACGTGGTAAGCTTCAGGTAATAGATACTCCCGCATATTTGGCAATGCTGGAAGACCCCTCGGTATGACCCAATCAAACGGATTAGGAGGGTTTTGGAAGTTGGGTCGTGCGCTAGACAATCTACCAGTTCTTGCGCCTGCTGTCCCTTTTTCATTATTCTTTACCTGATTCCACTCTGTGTGAACGCGCCCATCTGCTTCTGCAAAAGCGAGCCATGGGTTCATAAACGTGCCGATGCACGTACTCATGGTAGAGCGATAAGCTAGCAGATCTAGTAAGTCTGTGTATGCTGGATCGATCCCCTGAATTAGGTTGTCTTTGGCGGTGCTTCGTCTTCCTGTTGGGGTGTACTTCCATTCTCGCATAACTCCTGCTGCGTCAAGTCTGTCCGCAAGAACAGTTCCTGATCCGATGTTAAATTCGTCGCATCCAAGCCTTGTATAAATCCGTTGCTCTGCTTGTGCGAGGCCAGTGGTACAAACTTCAACGTCAGCTGCGAGGCGTTCCACATCAACTCGTATTCCATTTCGGCTACTTTCCGCCATGATGGGGGCGAGCCTACGCTCTCTATCATACGGTTCCTTAACATCTGGAGTATAGAGAAGATTGAACAGTTGTAAGGTACGCAGAACGTCACCCTGCGCGTATGGGGCGACAAGAGCGCTAGGAGCAAGTGAGATATAAGCTCCCGCTGTCTTTGGTGTCGCCTCCGGGACATTAGCGAGGATCCACTCAGTGAGTTTATCCTGTTCCTCCGGCGGCATATCCAAATACCTATCGGCAGCAGGCTTAAGAGCAAGAGTATTGCTGTAGGGATCATCCAAGAACAATAAGAACATTGTGTCATGTACTCGCTCCCAATGTGGTCGCTTAGTTTTGAACCAGTGGGTTCCTACCGCTATGTCAAACTGTGCGTGGTGGAATATAAGGGGTCGCCCAGAATCTAGGGCTGTTTTCCACATTGTTTCCATAGAATCCCAGCCCGTCGTATAGACCGGGCTGGAATCATCTATGATGCCTATGGAAGCGAGACCACAGGGCATCGGGGGCTTGACTAATGGGTTACCGACTATGGCTTCGGTTTCCCAATCAAGCGTTATGGGCTTCAACAGCATCAGTATTTGCCGCTGTCTGCTGGAGCCTCCTCGCTTTTAGGGCTGAGGTCATAAGGGACCGTCAGGGTGCTGCGGCATACATCTTTGCGGGCGTGAGTAGCGGCGATATACTCGTCAGCTAACGGTTCAACAGGCTCAAAGTGTACCCGGAACTGCGACTTGGGGTCCGGCTTAACCAGTATCTTAGTAAGCATACCCCACGAAGGCCGTTGGAAGTTAGCCGACAGGCCATTGACATAGTTGGCCCAATTCTTAACCGACATAACCGGCAGGCTCAACACAGCAATTTCAGCGTTGGGGTATTCCTCCACATTGTCAAGCCACGGCAGAATAGCCAGCTTGCGACGCTCCCCACAAGGTTTCCCCTTCCCAGGTGGTTTCCGCCATGCGTTCATAATACAAGAAGCACAGCCTCCCCAGCCCTCCCAATCACGCTCAGGTACAACATCGTGTGCTTGGAGGTCCTGGCCTACATCGCCATAAGCGAAGCAAGCGGGAGGGTTGACCACGCCCGGTTCGTAGGGCTGGTCATAGTACACTTGCTCGTGTATTACGTCAGCCACAATGCACGTCAACTCGTTATCAGGTACAGGGATGTCATTAAATGTCATAACACCTGACTGTAAGGATATACGTGTGACGCTAGGCCGCTCGGTTTTAGCCACTTCCTTGGCTTCGGTCTGCATCATCTCCTCCCATGAGACGATCCCCGTTTCGCTACTTGCTTTCTTTTTGGTCATTTGAATGTCACCTTTACTTTTTCAACAGTTTTCCGCCCTATGCCGGGAATTTCAATATGATCATCCCAGCGCAGTTTGACTGCCGTAGCTGTAAGACGCTTATGTACGAGATCCATAGCATCATTGGCGACTATGTATGTGTGAATTGCTGCCCAGTCCTCTCCAACAGGTTCTTGGGTGGCAGTATATTCCACAAGCACATCGCCCATGTCCACTCCAGCCCCACCATTTTCATTACAGTGTAGGACTAGCTGGGCATAGAAGCTATCTTCCAGAGTCTTGAGTTCCCTTGCTGCACGGTCGGCAGAAAGGCGTTCAGCTTTAATGCTGTCATACTTTCGGGCTACGTCTTTGAGGTCTGCTAGGTCCATATTTAATGCTCCTTATTCTATGGTGGCCTGCGTTTATATAATAGCATAGGTGGTTTTCAACTGCCACCTTCTAACTCCTTAAGAATCTCCGCACGAGTCTTTTCGTTGTGGCTCGGGTCTAAAGTGAAGCCATTCACTTTCAAGTTTATTTCAACGTGTTTATCCACATCTTCCATGAATTGCTCCTTGAACAGCTCTAGCAAGTTCCGTAGATTGTCCTTAACCGCACATTCTTTGTGATCTTCATGTTCTTGGGCGGTGAGCACCATGTAAATAGCGAAGCTAGAAACCAAAAGCTTTTGAGCTTCCCTGGTTAAATCCAGTAAAGCGTCTGGGCTTTGAGTTTTAATGGCTACTTCAAGGAGAAGCTCTGTTAGCCTGTCAGTATTTTTACTTTTCATTCACACACCGTTTCGTAAATGTCTACTTCCTGCATCTTAGTGCCTACCTTGACACGCTTACAGAGTGTAGAAGAGAAGTTAAGCCAAATCTTCATGTCTTTGTCTGGGTGGTCAAAATACGTTTGATACGTAGCTTGAGGTTGTATATCTGGGCGGGTGCGTGGAACATACCCTAGAGGGCGTAGAGCTTGGAATACAGTTTTCAATACCTCTTGGTCCCCTGTTATAGATATGTCAATACTGTCTGAATCAAAACTCACCCGTTGCAGTTCAATATGATCTAATGCTTTTGATAACTGCATTAGCTCATTCTGGTTATCCCTAAAGAAGTGTTTAACCTTCCGGTAGAATTCCCGTTGCTCCCGTACTGCTTTTTCAGTTGCTCCTAATAGACTGGACATTGCCGTAGTTCCTCTCTTGTGCTTCTTTTTCTTGTTTAATAAGGATTTCCAATTGCTCTAGCACATGAGCTCTGTTACCGGTAATCCCGTATGCGCGTTTGATTATCATGTATGCGGAAGGCGAGCGGCTACGCTTCATTCCCAGCATTTCTAACTTCAATGCTGATCTTCGCGTACACATGGCGATTAGCTTGAGTTTATCATCAATCATGCTTTAGTCAACTTGGTAATTTCTACCACCTCGTGTGGAGTTTTATCCCGCTCAGTTAAACGGGAAGCGTGTTTGTTCGCCGCAGCTTCAACAAAGGGGAGCCCTCCATTTGTCCCGATGACTCGAGGGCTACCTGAAGCTGTGAGATTTACGATCAGAAACCGTTGGAGCCTTTGTTTCTTTTTGTCTTTAGTCATTTACGTTCTGCATCCTGTACGAGGTTATAGAGCATTTGGTCCAGGTCAGTGCTGCCTGCGAAATGGTCCTGCCATTCTAGGTACATAGCAATGACGCGCAGGGTGAAGGGGTGGTCGGCTGGCAGCAGGGTTTGATGTACCCGACAATGTAATTCCATTTCTGCTGCGGGGGTAGAACTGTTAGGTGTGTGACATGGGGGATATTCTTCCAGAGTTACCTGGAGCATGTGACCACCTATCTGGTCCTGTATGTTGCCTACGAAAACTGTGTTATCTGCCATAATTTGATTCCTAAGTTAGCCTACAATTACATAATTACATAAGTTGGGTTGACATACAACTATCTTTTTTCCTGCTTGATGAACAAAGACTTATATAAATCAGGGCCGCTGTGGTGTATTATATAAAGGTGTAATTAACTAGGAAACTACTATGTATGATTTAATTAAAACGAAGCAAACCCCCCACGTTGAACCTTTTGTGGGGATGTACCTACGAGCTACTGGCAATGGTCAGCAATTACTGAAGGTACACACTTACGACGCTACAACACGAAGCGGCACTGTAATATCTTGTGCTCGCCTTAACTACGGTCGTATGGAATTCGCTAAAAAGGCGTATATTCGCCCCTTCACCGCCCATCCAGGCCACAGTGGAAATCACTGGATGGTCACTGTCCCTAATTCAGGGTACAATCAAGGGTGGGCATACCTTCCAATCGAAATCTACAGTGTCCACCCCACAGCGAAAAGTGCTTACGAAATGGGGGTGCGGTCAGGCAAGGCAGCACTCGTAGGGCCTCGTTACTGGTTTAAGTTCAAACAAACTCCCAAGGTTCAGTGGGATTATATTAACCGTAAGAAAAAGTGGGGCTGTCCTTTCAAGCACGAACAGGAATTAGTCTTAGCGTGGCATGACGGGTATACCGTCGCTACGTCAAAAGGTTTACCTGAATAAATAATTAGTCAAAAGGTTGTAGTTGACACATACATTTTATATAATATGTATGTAGGCTAACTAAGGAAACCATTATGAACAAAGAATACAACCTCGCAATTAAACTGCCAGACCAGGACCTGGATTGGGAACTGATAGGCGAAAGTAGCAGGGAGGCTGACCTAGCCTTCGCCGCTGCCTGCCTAGAATACAGTGACCGGCCGGGAACAATAATTGAATTAGTGTGCATTGACGCATTTGAGCCCCTTGTCAACGGGGTAGAAAACTTTACGACTGTACTAAGTGTGAAGTTACTTGACCTGGAGGCACAGTACGATGGAACAACCTAAAGAATACCCCAACCAGCACGACATACACGTGACCTTGAAATTTAAGGTTGGCATTGAAAACGGTGAAATACACGTTTACGACCCGAGTGATGACAAGATACTGCTTGCCAGCGGGACAAACATGGGAAAAGTGGTACATGACGTACATCAGTACTTTGTTGAACGACATGGCTACGTGCAGACGGAACTATTTGACACTAGCGGCTACCGAATTGGCTGCCAGCAGGATATAGACCGTGACTACTAAGGTGGAAGCCCAAGTCCGGGCCATTATAGCCGAAGTGGAAATGAATGCACCCCCGAATACTATGTTCCCAGGCCATTTTCGGCTTAGGTTGTTTCGCAATAGCCCGACAGCAGGCCGAGCCTGCGGGATTAGCGGGCTAGAAATAAATGCTGACCTAGCCGAACAACACCCTGAAAACCTACGGGATACAGTCATACACGAAATAGCGCATTGTCTGGTACACCTGAACTATGACCATAAGACAAAACCGCATGGCCCAGAATGGCAGGACATGATGTACCTGCTCGGGGTGCAGCCCGACCGCTGCCACCGTATGGAACAACCGAATCTAAAACGAGTACGACACGGTAGACACAAGTATCATTGTAGCTGCCGCGAGCACAACCTTACGACAGGTAAACACAACAAGATACAGATATACGGCATGACTCGTAAGTGTTTACGATGTGGTGAGCAACTTAACTATGGACCGAAGGAGTAAGACTATGGCAGATGCAACAGAGCACAACAGAGTAGAGTGTAGAGCTTATGGAAACCCGGAGCTTTGCGAAGGCGACATTATGGGCCTGCTGATTATACAGGAAGGCGAAGCCCAGTGGATTAAACGCCGCCATTTCGTAAGGCATTTTTCCAACACGCATGAACAATTGGGTCGTAGCGTGGCGATTACCTGGACAATAACGAATGTGTAAGATACGTGATATGCGACACAGCAACGAGTTTAAGGAGCGAGTACGTAGACTCCAATATACCAAGAAACTTGTTGAAATCACAAAGCCACCGACTCCAGGCTTCAATAAGCTGGGGTCGGCTGCACAGGCAGCAGCAAGATCGCGGGCTAAGGCGTTTTACCCATTTGATTAGGTAAATCAACCGCGTCAGAGCTTGCAGGACGCACGTTCGCATGGTAGGCTTGCCCTTAGTACCCCGCACAGGGGGGACTAACCGAGCATGAACAGATGCTCAAGGAGAACGTCATGGCTGAACGCTATGAAGTAGAAGTCGTACAACCGCAACAAGAAGTACGAATTGGCTTTTCCGATCTGGACGAAGCCGCAATCCGGTTCTATCATGAAGTCGCCATGGACTATCGAGAACCATCCACCAATGTAAATCTCCATGACCTCGTGGCTGGCAAGACTCTTGCTGCGTGGTATTGGAATCCCGATGATGCTTTAGGAAAGGTAGAGTATAACGTCTGACCTTCCCCCCTGTGCGGACTTAACCTAGAACTGTAGGAGTAAGACCGTGGAAAAAGTAAGTAAACCGAAAAAAGAGTATGATTTAATCACAGTGGTAGCTAACCCCGAATTTCGGGCACAGTTAGAATATATCTGCAAAGCTAACGACCGCAGTATGTCTAACCAAGTTCGGTATTTGGTTAAGCAAGAATACCTTAGATTAAAGAGTTTAGCAATTCGGTAGCCAGCCGCGTATTATGGTAAGTGCAAAGACTAACTATAATCCATCCAGGAGCACGACGTGGCGCAGACTCCCTTTTCCTTTACGGACTTCAGAGAACAGCTTGAGTATTTAACGGAAAGGGGAATTGATGAGATAACAATCAAGCGGCTTGGACTTGAAATAAAGACCTCCACATGGCTGCATGAGCAAGGGTTCCCTAAAGTACCAGGACTAAGTCGTGGTATAGTGTGGAGGCTACGTGACCCCGAGGGAGTCGCCACGGGCAAACTCGGGGCTCGCGTATTCTACCAGCAAGGTATCGTACCCAACACCGACAAGCCTAAGTTCCTTCCCCCAAAGGGACAGGTCCCAGGTCTGTACTTTAGCCCACTGAGTCCATGGGGGAAGCTAGAGTATAACGACAAAATATACATATGCGAGTCATACCTGAAGGCTGATATCTGCGCCATGCTTGGATATCATGCCATTGGTGTGTCGGGTTGCTGGGGATGGTGCTACATGAATAAGCTTAATTGGGACTTCAAGCTATTACCATGGAATGATCTACGCCTCCAGCCTGTCGTGTGTATGGATTCAAATGTCTGTGAAGATAATCCCAAGCTCTGGCTCGCTGCTCGCAAGCTGTCAGCAAGTATGGAAGTGGAGTATCAGGTGCATACGAGCATACTGGTCCTTCCATCCTCCCCAGAGCATGGACATTGGGGACTGGACGACTACTATGCTGAACGGGGGAAGGATGCCACACTAGATCACCTTGAAGGGGAGCCGGAAGCCCTCCCCAGCGCGATGGCTGATCACCTGAAAATAATGGCACAGGAGGTCTGTTGGTGCGACCAACTGGCTCGTTGCATTCGCTTAGATGATGGACTCATTATGACCCGTAATGACTTTGAGAATGGTCATTATGCTGACCGACAGGTGTGGAATGAGGACGGGAAGCCTGTTCCTGTTGCCAAGACATATATGAAATGGCCAGAGCGAACAGTGGTAAACGACTATGTCTACCTGCCAGGTCAGCCCCGGTTGATTACTGAAGGAAGAGGATCATACAATGCGTGGGAAGGGATGGGATGTGATCCATTGGCTGCCGACGTTTCCCTGTTTACCGAATGGATGGATCTGGTGTTTACTGACCGAGAGCAGGAGTATATTCTTGACTGGTGGTCGTGGCAGCTACAGAACCTCGGTGGGAAGCTGACCACAGGACTAGTGATGGTCGGGCCACCGGGTATCGGTAAGGGATGGGTCACGGCTATATTCGCCAAGATCTTTGGGCCGCGAAATGTAGCGAGTGTTCCCTTGACTGTCCTTGAAAAGAACTTTAATGCGGAAGTAGCGACGCGCCAACTGTTCGTTGTGGAGGAGACTGATGAAGTCGGTGGCAACAACCAGATGGTCTACAACAAGCTTAAGGACATGATTACCAACCCTATACTGAGGCTGGAAAAGAAGGGTGTTGACGCAATATTTATTGACAACAAGCTGAATGTTTTCCTTACAGGGAATCAAGTAGGGATATTTAAGCTGGACGCCAACGACCGTAGGTTCTTTGTAGCTGAAGCTTTAGAGCCTGATGGCATCATTGCGGTTGCCAATTCGCAGTCCTTTTGGGAGCAGCGATGGGAGTGGCTAGACAACGGTGGCGCAGAAGCGATATATGGCTATCTTCTAACACGTGATCTCGCGCACTTTAACCCGAAGGGTATGGCCCCCATGACAGGAGCTAAACAAGACATGATTGAACTGACGCACACCACACTAGATCTCTGGGTTCAGCAGTTAATAAGTGACCCAGAGTCGGTGCTGGTCGCAGGGCATAGCGAAGTTGATGGTATGGTCGCCACCGCAAAAGAGCTCTTGTGGTTATATAAGGAAGGTCATGTGCGGCTGTGCGACTTAGATAGAGCTGAAGTAAATGGAATGAATAGAGCATTAAAGAATGCTCGGGTTGAACTCGCTAACAATGGGAATAAGATTAAGGTGGCTGGCTACCCGGCTCGTTATTTCATTATCCGGCCCACGCCACCGAATGTCCTTAACTGGACCGCTCTAGCGAACGATAGGGTCTTTTGGCAACGATTAGTAGCCAGCGAGCAAGGAAATAGTAGCCAGAGCGATGGTGCTGGCTACCCCGATAAGAATACGAAGTATTAGGCCAGCCGTGGCCTGACGCTATTCAGGTAGCCAGAGTAGCCAGAGTAGCCAGGAATATACTATCCCCATACACACGCACATAGATTCTAATATGATATACTGCCCCGTTATGTCGGCTGGCTACTCTGGCTACTTGGCTACCTAGGTCATTCTGTCCCCTGTAAGGGAATCTACACGACCAAACACAGAAGCGGAAGCGCCTCGCTCCCCATCCGATCGGGGGAACCGATTTCCCGCATGTCAAAAATCGCTTAGGAGTCTGCGATATCCACGATTTCGTTGATTTCAAGGAGAAGCGAAGTCAAAATCTGGGGATTTCTGTATTTACATAATAAAAATTATGTAAAATTAACATAATGCCCGTATTATGTAAAATTTACATAATATGGCTGGTTTTACATAATAAATTATGTAAAATGGCACACTTGTTGCCACGGCAAAAACCATGCCATTTTACATAATAATTATTTTGCGTATTATGTAAAAACGGCCACACTTGGCTTACCAAAGTTATATAATAGCCCCACGCTGTACTAATGCAGCGCAACTAGCTAAAGGTAAAGTAACATGGCTAAAACAGCAGTAATAGCG
>Ga0114925_10000267_pt1 | contig 21541 bp, 19 predicted proteins | sample SumtaG_2_FD_87287 | JGI IMG/M metagenome (GOLD analysis project Ga0114925, IMG submission 87287) | Deep subsurface microbial communities from Indian Ocean to uncover new lineages of life (NeLLi) - Sumatra_00607 metaG | ecosystem: Environmental > Aquatic > Marine > Oceanic > Sediment | place... | reverse complement strand
CTAAGAAGAAAGTCGTCAAGCGCAAAGTCGCCAAAAAGAAAGTCGCTAAAAAGAAAAAAACAACCAAGCGTAAAGTTGCTAAGAAGAAAGTCGTCAAGCGCAAAGTCGCCAAAAAGAAAGTCGCTAAAAAGAAAAAAACAACCAAGCGTAAAGTTGCTAAGCGTAAAACTGTTAAACGTAAAGTAACAAAAAGAAAAGTTACTAAACGTAAAACAGTTAAGCGTAAAAAGGCAAAAAGAAAGATTACCAAGAAAAAAGTAAAAAAAGTGGCGATTCCAGGTAAAGTAAGAATGAAAAAAAGAAGAGTTTACAAGAAAAAAACCAAATAGACTGACATAAAAAAGAAGGGCTGGTGTGTACACCAGCCCTTCTTTTTTTCGAACTTATTTTATTAAGCCCCCTCTATCTGCATATCTTCATCAATAATTTTGATGCTTTTTATTTTTTTTGCCCTACCTGTTGTTGTATCAACTTCAACATATGCACCAGTCATTATGAAAGGAGGTTTTATATCAACTTCAAACCTTGTAGGCATTTGCGTCAAGAATCTGTCAATAACAGCCTTTTTTTGCATGCCAAGCATCGAATTAAATGCACCAGCCATTCCAAGATCGGTGATATATGCAGTGCCTCCAGGCAAAATGCGTTCATCTGCCGTCAAAATATGGGTATGTGTTCCCAATACACCTGAAACTTTTCCGTCCAAATAGTGGGCGAGTCCCATTTTTTCGGATGATGCCTCTGCATGAAAATCAATGAAAATAATCTTTGTTTTATTTTTTAGGTAGGTCAAAATTGATTCGGCAGCCCGAAACGGACAAGTAACCTCATCCTTCATAAAAGTTCTACCTTGTAAGTTGATAATGGCAACCTCTTTTCCCTTGCAACTAAAAGTTGTAACGCCCGTGCCTGGACAACCGCTTGGATAGTTAGCCGGTCGCAAAAGATCTTTATTTTGCTCTAGATACAAATAAATCTCTTTGTTTTTCCAAACATGATTACCTGAAGTAACAACATCAACATCATTATGTTTGAAAAATTTCATCGTTCGAGATGTAATTCCCCGACCATGTGAAGAGTTTTCACCATTAACAACCACTCCATCAATCTCAAACTCTCTTCTGATACGATCAATATATTTTTGGAATAAAGCTCGGCCTGATTTTCCAACAACATCACCTAAAAAAAGAATCCGTAATATATCTGCGCTCATCTGCTTACCTCGCGTACTCAACGGAACGTTTTTCACGAATAACATTTATTTTTATCTGACCAGGAAAATTCATTTCTTCTTCAACTTTTTTTGCAATATCGCGAGCCAATTCCCGAGATTGACTATCGTTGAGTCTATCTTCTTGCACAATAATCCTCACCTCACGTCCCGCTTGTAATGCATATGCTTTCTTAACTCCCTCAAATGAATTTGCAATCTCTTCAAGAGATTCTAGCCGTTTGAGATATGAAGCAAGCGTTTCCCTGCGTGCCCCTGGTCGAGACGCCGAAATAGTATCTGCAATTAAAATAATTGGTGCATATGGGGAAGTAAATGATGATTCTTCATGGTGAGCAGCAACAGCATTAACAATAATCTCATTTTCGCCGCACCGTCGAAGAACATCACTGCCAACTTGAGCATGAGGACCATCAACTTCTGCTGAGACAGCTTTTCCTATATCATGAAACAAACCTGCACGAAGTGCCGTCTGACCATCAAGACCTATCTCTTGGGCAATCATTCTGGAAATGATCGCAACCTCTTTTGAGTGAAGCAAAACATTTTGAGAAAAACTTGTTCTGAAATGTAATTTCCCCAGAAGTATTATAATCTCAGGTGAAACCGCCTGTAAATTAAACTCCAACACCGCCTGATTTCCATAATCTTGGATAATTTCATCCATCTCTGATTCACATTTTGTAACAGCTTCTTCAATTCTTGTTGGATTAATTCGTCCATCAGATATCAACATATTCAAAGCTCTACGTGCAATTTCACGACGAACCGGATTAAAACCTGAAATAGTAATAACTTCCGGAGTATCACCGATAACAAACTCCATACCGGTTGCCATTTCTAGAGCCTTGATATTCCTTCCCTCTTTTCCGATAATTCTTCCTTTCATCTCATCACTTGGCAAATGTACAATTCCCGAAGCATGTGGCGCAACTTGCTCTGCCGCATATCGCTGCATTGAGGAGATCAAAATACTTCTGCTTTTGTCTTTAGCTTGTTGTTTTGCTTCATCTTCAACTTTGGAAACCCATTTTTGATTTGACAGTCGAACCTCAGACTGAAGCGTATCTAATAATGTTTGCTTTGCCTCAGATTGGGTCATGTTGCTCTGACGTTCCAATTTTGAAACAAGTTCATTGTAAAGATTTTTTATTTTATTACCTTCAGAACGAAGAGTATCTTCTGTGCGAAGAAGCATTCGCTCTTTTTGTTGTAATTCTCGTCGAAGATCATCAATACTATGCTCTTTTTTGTCAATTACCTCGTAGCGAGTATTTAACTTTGAATGAAGCCGGTCAATTTCGGCTCGGTCCCGTTTTATATCAAGCTCAAACTCGTGACGACGCTTATAAACATCGTCTTTTACCTTTAAAAGCGCTTCACGACGTTCAGAATCTATATCCCGTTTTGCATTTGAAAGTCGATCTTTTGCTTCAGAAAGCATTTTGCTAGATTTTTCAAGGTTCTGTCGTCCATACCAAAGCATAAGAAATCCGACGAGGGTAACACCTATGCCTAGCATTAAAACGAATAACTCAGACATCATCATTGTTCCTATCACGTAATCAAATTAAACAAATGATCTGTTGTTTTTATAACAGCAGATCCATCCACATTAAATGGAATGATAAAAACAGATAGGCAGGCTTATCTATGCGCAACAACAATAAAGAAAACAAAGCAAAATAAAGCAACAAAAGAGAAGAAATTAAGCCCGTCAAAATACAAGGATCACATCAAGAAGAAAATGATGAAAGACACTCTCGGTCAATCTTGCCTACAAGCGCCTTATGCTTCTCTTTCTCTCGCGCCACTTCTTTTTCTAAAGCAATAAGTCTTTCTGCCATCTGAAGTGCCGCCAAAACCGCAACTTTTTTCTTATCAGAGATCGTTGCTGCTTGTGCTATATCCTGCATTAAAACGTCAACACGCGCCGCGACACTCATAATGTGTTCCGGCGCATCATTGCTTACAAGTACATACGGATCACCAAAAATGGTCACGTTGTACTTTTTCTTTTCTTTGTTCATTACTTATTTTCACTCTTTACAAGGGAATCAATATCTTTAATTAAATCATCAATTAGAAGCTTCGCTTCCTCTTTTTCTTGACTCAACACATCGACGCTTTTATTATTCACCAACATCGACTGTTCCATTGTTCCCAGTTTTTCGTTCAATTGCTCAACCTCTTTGTCCAACGCTGTTTTTTCTTCGTTGAGCTTTGCCATCTGTTTTACAAACTGTGCATTTTTCATGCCCAGCTGCTCACATTCCTTTTTCAAATCATCATTCTCGGCTTTTAATGTTTTTATCAAACCAAGCAGAATGGAAAATTTTTTCTCTAAAATACCTAGAGCTTCCATGTTCTTTCCCTTTTTTAGAACCAACCTTTCCTTTACGATACAGTAAAAGCTTAATTGGTCCGCAAAATTATTGTCAAGAAAGGGTTACCCTTTAGCAATCTCAACAAGCTGAGAAAAGACTTCTGGTTCAAATATGGCGATTTGACTCAACATTTTTCTGTTAAGAGAAACATTTGCTTTTTTAAGTCCAGAGATGAACTTGCTATAAGAAACACCATTTTGAATTGATGCAGCCTTAATTCGAATAATAAATAACGCGCGCATATCACGTTTTTTCAGCTTGCGCCCCTTAAAGGCGTATGCCATTGCGCGCATAAGTGTTTCTTTTGCTCGTTTAAAGACATTTTTGCGTTGCCCCCAAAAACCCTTTGTTTTTTTGAGCAAACGCTTGTGTCGGGCACGTGTTACCTTACCCCGTTTTATCCTACTCATAGTAAATTCTCCAGATCAAAATTATAAAACTAAATTAACTATAAGGAAGAAGTACCCGAATATTTGCTACGTCACAGACGGCAATATAAGACTTTTTTCGCAAAGATCGCTTGGTCTTTCTGGTCTTTTTTGTTAAAAGATGTCGCCTGTAAGCTTTTGCTCTTTTAACGCGACCACTTCCTGTTATTTTAAAACGCTTCTTCGATGAAGAGTGTGTTTTCATTTTTGGCATTATATTCCCCGCCTACTAACCCAAAACTGGGTGCTAGCTTACTTTAAATAATAAATTCTTGACCAAAAATGACCTGCCCTAGAATCTTGTTCTTGAATTAAATTCTCAAGCAAGCCATGTTCATCAAATGTTTTGTTTATCCTATCAAAAAGCTCCTGTCCCCGCTCCCTTTTTGTGGCAATTTCTCTGCCCCTGAACATCAATGTTACCTTCAAATGCTTGCCCGCCTTTAAAAAGTCGATCCCACGATTCATCTTAGTCTGGTAATCGTGTTCCCCGATTTTTGGACGAAGCTTAATTTCTTTAACCTGAATAATCTTCTGATGTTTCTTAGCTTCAGCAAGCTTCTTCTTTTTTTCGTACAGGACCTTTCCATAATCCATGATTTTTGAAACAGGCGCGCCTTGCCCACCTGTTTCAGAAAGTAAAACCAGATCAAGCTCGGCTTCCTCTGCCAACCGTAAAGCCTCTGAAAGAGGCAATACGCCATGATTTACGCCGTTCTCATCAATGACCTGGACCTTTTCTGCACGAATATTTTCATTAATTGGCACGACATCTTTTCTAGAGCGGCCACTATTTCTTCTATCTTTCAAAATTTTAACTACCCATGGTTACGTATTATATTAACGAAACAACCTATCAAATGGCTAATCTTTTGCCTCGCTACCATTCTCATTTAAAGATAGCACCTCATTAACCTTTGTAAAGATCGACTTAGCAACATCTTTGTTTGCTTTTAGGTACTTAAGCACCTGTTCTCGGCCCTGCGCTATTTTTTTGTCTTCGAACGAAAACCATGAACCTGATTGCTTGACCACCTTATAATGCAGCCCTGCATCGAGCAAATCAAGCTCCTTAGAGATCCCTTCGCCAAACAAGAGGTCAAGCTCGACATATCGAAATGGTGGCGCAACTTTGTTTTTTACCACCTTAATTCGCACTCTATTGCCAAAAATAACATCATTTTTCTTCAAACTCGCTATTCTTCTCACATCAATACGAACCGTAGAATAGAATTTAAGCGCATTTCCACCGGTCGTTGTCTCCTTGCTCCCGTAGCTAAGTCCACCAATCTTATGTCTAATCTGATTGATAAAGATCAAAACCGTTTTTGACTTGTTTACAACTGATGCAAGCTTTCTCAATGCCTGGGACATTAAACGAGCCTGTAAACCTACATGAACATCTCCCATATCACCTTCTAGCTCTGCCTTTGGAACGAGGGCCGCCACAGAATCAATCACTATGACATCGACAGCTCCTGATCGAACCAACATCTCAGCAATATCAAGGGCTTGTTCGCCGTAGTCTGGCTGCGAAATGATCAAATCATCAATATTGATGCCTAGTTTTTTAGAGTAAGCAGAATCAAGAGCATGTTCTGCATCAATAAATGCGCAAATTCCACCATTTTTTTGTGCTTGAGCAATAACATGCAATGCCAGCGTTGTTTTACCAGAAGCCTCAGGACCAAAAATTTCAACAATTCTTCCTGTTGGTAGACCTCCAACACCAAGTGCTTGGTCAATCAATATAGACCCTGTTGAAATTGCATCAACCTTGATATGTGAAGACTGACCCAGCAACATAACTGCTCCAACACCGTATTGCTTATCAATTTGTGCAAATGTAACTTCAAGAGCCTTCTTTCGCTCATCCTGATTTTGTTGTTTTGTCGTGTTAACTTTTTCCTTTTCTCGAGTTGTTCTATTCATATGAGGTACTATTCGTTTATGGTAACAATTGATTTGTTTACTTCTATCTTAGCCACCCGATTCAAAAACGCAACCAAGGTAGCAACAATGAGCTGTGATGTTTCAAGTTGAAGTTCTTTTCGGATTTCAAACTTCTTTGCCTCAAACTTATCTTCGTCTAACGACTCAAGCTCATCCAATACAAAAAGATAACCCGTTCGCTCACCAACAGAAATGCCAACATCACCAATATTTTCCAGCATAAGCATCTGTTCAACAGGAACACCTTTTGCTGAAAGTCTTTTTAGCTTTTCCGAATCTTCAAATTTAATCATGCCAATCGTCTCTTTTTTTGCTTTAAACATTGTTGCTATGTCTGCTGAAACCGAACCTTTTAGTTCTTCTTGTGCTTCTTCAACCGATTTGTTCAGTTTTTTTGCTGCTAGCTCTTCGTGCATATCACCTTCAACAGTTTCTTTGACTACCTCAAGCGAAGGACGGAAGCGTTTTGCAATCTTCGCCGTTTGTACAACAAAACCTTTTCCACCTTCAAGATAGAAACCAAATGATCCCTCTTTGTTTCTAAATAGTGTCTTTGCAAGTTTTGAATCGTCTTTGATTTTAGGTTCTGAATCTGTTACCGTTCTTGCTTTTTTCAGGATGAGATCCCGATCTTCTGCCGTTGTATCTTCTGCCTGCAAAAAACGTTTCATATCTTTGTAAAATTTATTCTTGAATTTTCTTTCGATAAGAAGATTTTTAATACTACCACTAACGCTCGAAAATGATTTGACAATCGCAGGAACTCGCTTCACTCTTCTTACAATCATAAAACTATCTTGTTCTCTAACCACAGCAGAAATGTCTCCATCTTTTTTTAGCAAAAACGCTGCTTTTTCAAATTCTCTTGCATGCGTTCCACGAGAAAACTCTGGCATCAAACCACCATTTTTCGCCGTTTCTTGGTCCAAAGAAATCTCTTTCGCTTTTTGTGCAAACAGAGAAGAATCCTTTAAAAGTTCTGCGTGCAAGCTTCTGGCCTTTTCAAACGCCTCTTTTTGCTCTTTTGGATTGGTAAACGGTATTACAATCTTACGAACCGTAAGTTTTACCGACGCTTCAATATATTTCTTTTGTTTGTAATCATCATAATATGTTTTTATTTCATCATCAGAAACATTAACTCCATAACCTTGAGCATCGAATGCCCAAACTTTTCCTGTCCGTTTTTCTGGAACCCAATATCGCTTAAACGAACGATTTTGATTATCGAAGTAATTTTTGAGCTCTGTTTTTGTAATAACATTTTTTTTGACTTCTTCTATATAACTATCAAGACCGAAGGTATAAAGCGAAAATTTCTTCGCAAGTTCTTTTTGAACATAACGAGAACGAACTCTCCATTCTGGTTCATAGACAGAACCGACTGCCATATAGCCAACAACACTGCGTCGCAAAACCTGCTCAACTTCATTATAAAAATCTTTCGTGCTCATGTCACGATGTTGCAAATAAAGAGCCAATGTATGCATATCGATACCATATTCTGGATCAATAAGCTGCGGAGGAACAAGAGAAGAAAGCTCCTGATAGATAAAACGTGGATCACTTAAACTTTGTTGTAAAAAGTCATCACTCACATGAATATCAAGTTCATGTGCAAGCTGCTCAAGCAACTCCTCCTGAATAAGTTGTTTAACCGCAAGAACCTGCGGATTCAACGCCATACCCATTGCCTGCAAAAGCATGTCGGCCATTTGTCCATATTGTCCGCGAATAGCTCTAATTCGCTCTTCATTATCTATCGTTTTGCGAGCAAACTTTTCATATGGAGCAGATTCTCCATTAACTGTTACGATCCATTGACCTCCAACATTTTTTTTGAGAAGAAGAGGAATAGAAAAAACGCCTCCAACGGCTGCTATAGTTAGAATCAAAATTGTCTTCGCTGTCTTGCTTTTTATGAACCGACGGATCGTTGTAATCATGAATGTAACCTTCTTTAAAAGTTGCTAAAACATTAACATCTATTTTTATACTGAAACAATTCGGACATCTTTAAGGCGCTCCTGAGAAGAAACATCATCAACAAGTGCCATTAGATCACTTTTATCACTAAATGTTTCTGTAACTACCTGATACCACGTAATCATTTTACCGCGAGAAGTTTTACTTTTTCGTTTTTTTACAGAAACAGAAATATTTTCTGCCAATAATTTATCTGCAAATTTTCGTGCTGCTCTGTGTGTTCCAAACCCTATAAGCTCTGCATAAAACTGGGAGCATTCTTCTTTTACTGCTTGAAGAGACTCTGATTGACCCCCTTGCTCTGCAGATGGTATTTCTGACTGTGCAATGATTGCTTCTGCCCCATCCTCTTGCGCCACAACAACATCTTCAACTTGCTCATCATGTTGCTCAACAAGTTCGCCCTGTTTATCATACAAAGAGCACATTGAATAGTAGACGTGGTCAGCAAAAGAATCCTCTTTTATTTTGCTATAAAATTTTTCAACTGCTTTTTTCTTCCCTAAAAAGTAACCTCCCATAAATACAAAAAAACAAAACATTGTAATACCTGATACAATCCAACCAACTTGGCGATTTGTAAAAAAAAGACCAGAAGATTCATTGGGTAACGCATTACCAAACTTGTCTGTTTTAGAAATTTTCATAAAATATACTCTTTTTAAGATATGGGCTCAACCTTTTCAATAACTGTTTTATGTATAAATCACAGTCTAATAAAGTCAAGTTAATCAACTCAGTTTCTCCGAAAAATAGTCCTGTCTTATCTGCCTTTAGCGCACCATTGATTTGCCGATCCAAACTTTTCCAAAATGTTTTTTGACGCTTGGCGTAATGACGTGTCTCTTGTTGTACTTTTTGTATTGCGCCCTCTAAATCTTTTTCTGTTTTTTCAGTTTTGAGATACTCAAACAAAATATCGTATCCAATTAGCCCTTTTCTGCAGAGAAAAGGCTCCCATTCGGTCCCCTGTAAACGCTCAACCTCATCAAGCCAACCTTCTTCTATCATCTGATATGTTCTTTTATTTATTCGTTCGTTAAGCTCATCTTTATCCCTCGAAAGATAGATCATCAGAAAATTACATGTAGGATTATAGCGAGGAAAAAATTTCGACGGCTTAACTCCTGTTTGGTACCAAATAGAAAGTGCGCGAATAATTCGGTACAAATCATTTTTATCAATCTGTTCTGCTCGTGTTACATCTATAGCATGAAGCTGATTCCATAACGCAACCGAATCTTGGCCTGAAAAATCTGGAATCTCTTTGTTCTGAACTGCAGAACCTGAAACAGGTGGAAAAAAAATAGACTTTAGATAAAATCCCGAACCTCCAACAACAACAGGCAACTTGCCTCGACTCCAAATGTTATTGATCTTTTCCAATAGAAGTTCTCGATACGCAACAACTGAAAAATGTTTTGGTTCGTCAATAATATCAAAAAGATGGTGTGGTACAACCTCCTGTTTCCAGTCAGGCTTTGCAGTGCCAATTGACAACGGAGTATAAAACTGCCCGCTGTCACCGTTGACAATCTCTGAAGAAACATATTTTGCCAATTCCATCGACATCCAGGTTTTTCCAACTCCTGTTGGGCCTAAAACAAAAAGACAAAAAGGTTTTTCTTTGTGCATCCACTATCCAACAAAATAAAGGAGCCTGTTTCTAATAACAAGCTCCAAATAGCTACAAAAAACAACGCTTACAAAGCCCTTACTTCACTCCCTAACGTTTTTGTAGGAATAAAAAAAGAACGTAAAGTTGCAATTGCCTTATCCTCTTCCACATCTTTTACAAGCGAAATCTCTTCTACTAAAAGAGCCTCTGTTTTCAGCAAAAGATTTTTTTCACCGAATGAAAGCTCTTTTGTTGCCGCAAGGTGATTTAAGTCTCTATAAATTCTACAAATTGCATACAAATCTCCTGTTCGAAGCTTGCACTGATAATCCTTGCTTCTTTTGTTCCAATTGCTCAACATAGAGTCCCGACACAGCTTCGCCGGCCTAGAAAGTATTTCAAATGCATTGTCGATTGTTTCGTGAGAACTGAGTTTTCGCAACCCTATTGATTCAAGGTTTTTTGTTGGAACCAAGATGGTCATATCTTTATTGAGAAATTGCAACTCAAAAAACTGAGCTACGCTTCCTGCAATAATTTTTTCAACAACGCGACTTATTTTCGCAACTCCATGTCCAGGGTACACAACTTTATCATCAAGAGAGAACATCACAACCCTTTCCTGAGTTGAAAACCTTCTCCAAGAATGAGACTTACCCCGCATAAACAGTATACACACTAAAAATTTTTATTGAATTTTTGGATCACGCACATACCAACCAAGCTGATATAACTCTTGAATGCAATTAAAAAACTTTATTACGTTTAAAAGAAAATAAACTGCATAAGAAAAAAGAGAAAGAACCGTTTATGAAGAAAAAATCCTTTTTTGTCTGTACTGTTTGTGTAAAAATCTCTTTTTTGCTTCTCCTTGTTTCCTTGTTTCTTTTTCCACGTTTTTTTTGGAAAACCAACACACAAGATTCTGATCTAAAACAGGCAATTAAAAACAAAGAATCTCTTAACGAATACAACGAAAAAGGAGCAACACCACTGATCGGAGCAACATCGCAAGGACGGATAGATCTTGTTGAGAAACTTCTTGATGCAGGTGTTAACCCAAACCTACCTGCACGCAACCCTGACGATATTATTTTAGAAGCAGAAAACACAGCACTTCACTATGCAGTTTTAAATGGACATTACAATATTGCAAAGTTACTACTTGATCGTGGAGCATCAGTCTTTTTGATAAATAAAAACAATAATACGCCGCTGCATACGCTCATCAACGCCGTCGATGTTCCTCTTGAAACTAAATCTCAATTCATTGACCTGATGATACAAAAAAGCAATAACGCTCTAGCACGCTTGTTTAATGCACAGAATAAACAAAGCTACACTCCTTTGATGCGAGCGGTAGAACTAAAAGATGAGAACTTAGTACAACTCCTTCTTAAAAAAGCAAAAAAGCATATTAACTTCGCACTCAGAAACAATGATGGTGACACAGCGCGAGAGCTTGGATTAAAAAAAGGCGCCGATGATACCACCGTAGAATTATTAAAAAAGGCGGAAGAAAGGGTTACACAGCGTAAATAATATGGGAATCATGAAAAAACATCTTATAAGTTTACTTTTTAGTTGTTCTATCACACTACAAACAGCACCTCTCGAACGAAATATCGACACCGCTGTTGCACAAATAAATAACGAAACTCAAAACGCTCTTAATAGTTCAGATCAGGCCCTATACCTGTACGTAATTCATAGGCTTGAAAATGCTGTTAACGTGATACAACAAATTCATGAGAAAAGTATTTTTCATACACTGTGCAACAGCGAGAAAGGTCTTTGCACAATCTTTGAAGAAACCGTCAATTTTGAACGAAAAGAAATTGAAGCCTGCTTAAAAGAGATTGAATCCTCACGGAATTTACACTGCTTTTTCACACTCTGGGAAAAAATCAAAACCAACTATCAGATGCTTGACATAACAACACTCAAAGAGTTTTCAATACTTATTCTTGCTATATACAAACTGATTTATGACGCCACATACAAAACTATAAAAAAAGAAGAAGAAAAAAGCCTTGCTCTTGGAGCGTTAGTCCTGTTATTCGGAAATATTTCAAGCTTACATGCGTTTGAACTTTTGAGTATTATCAGCAAATTAACGCAACAGATTCCAAAACTATTAGAAAAATATGAACTGACAAATCACAATCTTTCTTGGAGCGAATGGTTAAAAAAATATTGGTGGCTTCCTCCTCTTGCCATTACAGCAATTACATTCGAAGTTATTTTTCTTTATCAAATCGCAATTGGAAAAACGAAACTACCAAAATTAAAAAGCGCTCAGAGACTTTTTTCAAAAGAAAACAAAAAAACCTAATGCTGCGCACAAAGCAATCGCCACATACGACGGATTTAATTTCCACTCAGGTTTAATGTCCCACGTATAAAAAGAGACAAGTCCAAGAAGAACAAACATCAAAACTCTCACTGAAATAATTGCTAGAAGAACAAACAATTGAGACATACCAGATACTGCAGTTACAACACCATAGGTAAACGCCATGGCCAGAGCATTAAATGCCAGGAGTCTCCATGTTTTTTCTTGGGTAATGTACAGCTTCTCGTACGCTATGAACAAGTTCTCAGACAAACAAATAAACAGAAAAAGATAAATCAAAGGCCATGCAACCGAATCTACTGCACAATAATGCGTAAAAAGTTTTCCATGATTAATAATCAAAAAAATAACAATGCCATAAAGCACATGATGCAGACGCTGTGTAATTCGAGAAAAAATCGTCTTTTTAGTCTCACTAGACATATATTTTGCTTGCGCAAGAAGTGCATCACTTGTCAAACCAAATGTTTTTCTAACAATGCTTGTTACACCATAAGCGATATGACTTATAAATTTAAAAATCCCCGCTTGCACAAAACCAAATTGTAAAGCAAAAAATGGAACCAAAAAATTACTTGAAAAAACAGTATGACTTATCTGATTCAAAAAATTGCAAAATCGAGATTTCATGACTCTTTTTTTCGAAACCTGAATAAAATCTGCATCTGGCAAAGTGTGAGAGAATCTATACAATGCATACCCCATGTACACCGTAGAAATAAGTGAAGTGATTAGCATGGGAATAAAAACAAGCGGCAATCCGACACCTACACCAAAACTATAACAAAGCCATATTGTTGATACGTAAACAAGAATTGTTCCAACCTCGATGTACGCCGCTTGACGATTTAAAAAGGCAAGATGAATTGCTGTTCTAAGCGTTTTTTTTACAGTCTCTGTTAACACCAGCGCATATAACACCAAGGTCATATAAAGTGGAAGCGGCAAAAGCCGAAACCGACTATTTAAGAAAATTATTGCCACAAAAACAAACCCTGTGAACAAAATATTTGGAATTAGTTGCAACATGAAAAAGGCACGAAAGGCGCGTTTACTCCTACTCACCTGCACAAAAAAGGGACTAATTGAGGACTCAAGCCCCAAATCTGCTATCGAAACAATTAGATAGACCAAAGAAAATGTTGCACCAATAAGACCATATGTCTTGTAATCAGTTACCTTGAAAAGTGCCAACTGATGGAGCAATAAAACAACTTGGTATGAGATTGCCTCGAAGCCTATCCAACGAAGACTTCTGGATAAAAAATGGTTTAAATTCTTCATAATCTTTAGTATAGCGACTTTTATTGAAATCAAAACTGGCTATACTTCATACTATGAACACACAGGAATTGCTAAAAAAAATCCGTTCCGGAATGGGTTGGAACGCTTTTTTATTCTTTATTAACAAGTCATTGTATCTTTCGCTATCATTATTATTGTATCAAAATCTTTCAACCAATGATTTTTCTCTCTGGGCAAATATACAAAGCAGCATTTTTCTACTGTTACTCTGGCTTGATTGTGGTTTCAGAAAATCTCTTCCTCGTTTTGCCCCGGAATTTGCAAACAGTACAGACGGGATGAATCGATTTACTCGAAAAATACTTCTATTCCAGACATGCTTGCTCTTTGCCACTTCACCGCTCTTTTTTATGCTTTTGTCACGCATAACGGGAATATCAAATAGGTTGCTCTACCTAGGGATACTGATTTTTGTTGTGGAGGGCATAGTTTCTATCCTTCGACTTTTATTCCACTCGTATTTCTTACAAAAACAGTTCAATCTAATAGTGTCTACAGTCTTATTGATTCAAATGGCAACATGCCTTTTATGTATAACTTTTATTACAAAAAGCCACGCTCTGCTTCAGGCGATATTTATATCTAAACTTATTTCAGGAGCACTCATTATTATAATTGGCGCGATGCGAGGCAAAAAGATCCTATATCGCCAAATAGCGACCAAATATAACAATTCACATATGCCATCATTTCGTGATTTTATAAAACACTCGTTTTTTATGTGGATTACTACAGTTATGAAAAGCCTGACTGAACGAAACACATTAGTCCCACTTTTTACTTACATGCTAGGGCCTGCTACCGCAAATCTATTCAAAATTGCTAACGATGGAGCACTTTTTTTCCAACGAATCGTTATTAAAACAATCGGAACAACCGATACCTCACTACTCACATACACTGAGCTGAGCCCGAAAAAAAACGAGCTCTTGCCACAAATGTTTGAAACGTTGCTCAAGAACTTCATCCGCCTCTGCGTTCCCATTATAGTCATTATTTTTGTTTTCGGACCACAGATGTTCGGCACCCTGTATCATGGGCAAATACTAAAATTATTTTTTATTATGTCCATCAGCTATCTGATTCATGTCCTCTTTTTTCCTTTTGAACGCCTCCTTGAAGTCAAAAAATGGTACAATACCCTTTTGCTCAGTCATACTCCTTATACCTTTCTTATCATCCTGTTTTTCCTTTTTTATCCTCAAATACCATCAATTGGACTACTAACACTCGCAACCATTCCCCATATCGCTCGACTAACAAGTGCTTTAATCATGTTTTTGGTAGTTAAAAAAAAATTCCGATTCTTTTTTCCTGTTAAATTCACCCTTCTTATTCTTGGAATCACTATCATTCTAAGCTTCATAGCGCTCGGAATATGGCATCTGCTGATTGGATGAACGGAATGGGATGGAGGGAGCCTCCATTTTTACATCATGCTAAACCACCCTGCTCGAACTAACTTGGAAAAGGCTCCCTCCATCCCATGGAGTTTTGCACTCACCCTTTTCTATAATTTCTTAGTCGTTTGACAAAAAGAGCAATAAATTATGCGACATAGGCCTGCCGGAGCCGCGACCGCAATATTTTTATGGAGGCTCCTTATAAAACCTGAGTCAATTGCACTAAGATTTTTTGAGTCGATCGTTGACATACGGCAAAGGAGGGCTATACTGTTATATAGAGATTATAGCTCTTTAGTTTGTAATTGAAATTTTTCAAAATTCTATAACCAAAATTAAATAAAAGGAACAGATTTATGTCAAAAATTATTGGTATTGACCTTGGTACAACAAACTCTGTTGTTTCGTTTATCGAAGGTGGCAAAACTAAAATAATTCCAAACAAAGAAGGATCAAACACAACTCCTTCTATGGTAGCTTTCACAAAAGACGGCAAACGTCTTGTTGGTGTGATCGCAAAGCGTCAAGCGGTAACCAACCCAGAAAACACTATCTCATCAGCCAAACGATTTGTTGGTAAAAAATATGATTCTATGCAGAAAGAATTCAAACATCTTCCTTACAAAGTTGTCAAAAAAGAAAACGGTGATATCGCCGTTGAAGTAAACGGCAAACAAATTTCTCCAGAAGAAATTTCGTCTGCTGTCTTGAGCCAGCTTAAACAAACCGCTGAAGATTATCTTGGACATAAAGTTGATGCTGCTGTTATAACCGTACCTGCTTACTTTAACGACGCACAACGTCAGGCAACTAAAAACGCAGGTAAAATTGCAGGACTTGACGTAAAACGAATCATAAACGAACCTACGGCTGCGGCACTTGCTTACGGTTTTGACAAGAAAAAAAATGGAACAATCGCAGTGTTTGACTTCGGTGGTGGCACGTTTGACATCTCCATTCTTGAAGTTGGCGACGGTGTTATTGAAGTAAAATCAACTAACGGTGATACACACTTGGGTGGCGACGACGTTGATAAAAAACTGATCTGCTACCTTGTTGATGAGTTCAAAAAAGAACAAGGTGTAGACCTAACGCTAGACAAAATGGCACTTCAACGACTCAAAGAAGCCTCTGAAAAAGCAAAAATTGAACTTTCAACACTGCATGAAACAGATATTAATCTTCCATATATCACAGTAGACGCATCTGGGCCAAAACATTTAACACTGAAGCTTTCTCGCGCAAAACTTGAAGCGTTGTGTTCAGATATCTTTGATAAGTTGCTGGAGCCATGCAAAAAGGCAATGACTGATTCAAAGCTTTCAAAAGACCAGATAGATGAAGTTGTTTTAGTTGGAGGCTCAACACGAATTCCAAAAGTACAATCCCTAATCAAAGAATTCTTCGGAAAAGAACCAAACAAATCAGTAAACCCTGATGAAGTTGTTGCATGTGGCGCCGGTATTCAAGGTGGTGTCCTTGCAGGTGACGTAACTGACGTACTTCTGCTTGACGTTACTCCACTTTCACTTGGTATTGAAACCTACGGCGGTGTTGTAACACGTATGATTGAACGCAATACCACCCTGCCAACAGAAAAAGCTCAAGTATATTCAACTGCAGCAGACAACCAAACTGCTGTTGATATTATGGTTTATCAAGGTGAACGAGAGTTTGCAAAAGACAACAAAATGCTAGGCCAGTTCCGTCTTGATGGTATTCCACCAGCACCTCGTGGCATTCCACAAATTGAAGTAACCTTCAAAATTGACGCGAATGGTATTGCTAATGTCTTTGCAAAAGATAAAGCAACAGGTAAAGAGCAGCATATTACCATTACAAACAGCGGTGGATTGAACGAAGAAGAAATAGAAAAAATGGTACAAGACGCAAAGCTACACGAAGCTGAAGATAAAAAAGCAAAAGAAGTTATTGAAAAACGCAACAGACTCGATAGCACCATCTTCCAAGTTGAAAAATCACTCAAAGAACACAAAGAGAAGCTATCTGAAGATGATGTGAAAAACGTAGAAGCTGCTGTTGAAAAAGCAAAAGCTGCACTCAAAGAGCATGAAACCAACGGCGAAGAGCTGCAAAAAGCAACCGATGAGTTGATGCAAGCAGCTTCAAAGATTGGTGAAATTATTTACAAACAACAATCCGCCTCTGCTAAAGCTACGGCGGACGGGGCTGATTCCGCAAAACAAACAACAGAAGAAGATATTCCTGAAGGAGCTCATCAGAAAACTGCTGATAAAGGACCAATTGACGTCGAAGCACAGTAATAAGCTGATATTTAGGGCCTTTCGAACACGAGAGGCCCTAAATATCCTGTCTATTAGGCTTTTTAGACTAGGCATTTGATCTCTAGGCTTTCTTAGGCCAGACTAGAATTAGAAATAGAGGTTATTTTTTAGTTAACAATCCTTGGGGGGATTCATCAAATCATGAAAAAGAGTATCTTTTTAGCTTTATCATTATTTCTACCACTGCAAACACTTACATGTTGCACAACACACACAGATTGCGATGATCCTATTCCAACACTAATTCAAGCAAAAAAAAATATTGAAAAAATCGATCACCGCATGGTCCAAACATTAGTACAAAACAATCCTCAAGTGTGCCATGAACTCGTTGAATGCGCACTTGAAAAGATCAACACCGTTCCACGAAAAACATTAAAAGTCCTCATAAAGCACGCATCCAAACACGACAAAACAAAATTAGAAAAACTCCTGCAAAAAAAACTATCTAAAGATATTTGTAAAGCTAAAACGTTTTTCGCTGCATTCATCAAAAAAACAAATGCCTCATATCTAAAGAAAAAATTTCCACATATTTTTGGAGCTTTTAAAACGCTTACACAAAGTGGATGGCATCTAAAAAAATATAAGCGACAAGTAAAAAACAACCATAAATATTACTTAGATAATCACAATGAAGCAAAAAAAATGACTCTCGATATTCAAAAAAAAGAATTAGAAGAACAGCAAAAAGGAAATTACACATTTGTTCACGGCCAACAATGGAAGTGGCATTTTGAAGAAGATATTTTTAGACATTTATGGGAACTTCGATATTCAGAGCCCGTAAAAGATTTTCGCTTCTTACGATTTGAACCAAAGCTAAAAAATCTCAAAAATGAAATCAACAAAAGAGAAAAGGCACTTAACGGCTCTGATGACTATACTCGATCTAAAGGAACAGAAAACAATGCAAAAGCAGATCGACTTTTTATGAATCAAGCCATTTTCGGCAACACAAACGCTCTGGGAGAATCATCCTTTAATTATTGGTTCGACAATTACGACTGCAGCTGCGGGGAAAAATGTTATGACATCAAAAAACTATTTCTAGCACTCGACATAAAACCGTATTATCACAAATATAAAAAACGATTCAAAAATCTGGAAAAACTTCATAGGCAAGCAGAAAATCACGGTAACCTTCTTCTTATTTCATGTACGCCAGAGCAAGTAGAAAAAGCTGTTGTTATGACAAAATATGTTGGTTGTAGAATGCCCACCTTCATAAATGATAAAAAAACATTTAAAACCAAAAAAGTTCTCGATGCCCTTAAAAAAAATGGAAACAACATCGAAATAGAATACACTCACAACGGCCACCATTGGAAAAAGGCGGGAGAAAAATATCAAAGTGATCAAATCGAATACTGCCTGCTGCTAACTCATGATATCGCACTCGATCCGCACAATGGACCACGAATTTATAGTTTCAACACACCAAGAGAAAAAGAATTTAAAAAATACGAAAAACTGCGCGATGAGATTTTTTCAGAGCTTGCACAGGATATCGCAGCAGATGTCCAAGCCGATCCATCAGTAAATAATCTTGATGAACTCATAAAGAAAAAAAATAAACGCTTGATAACAAAGCTGCATAAAACGACTAAATACTGTTCAAAAAAAATGAAAAACGTTTATAAGAACATCAAGAATCTACCGAATAAAGTTCAAAATTTTTTAGACAATATTACAGACAATATTCCATATGAAACGCTTGACACTATTGAAAGAATAGTCACACACACAGTCGTACCGATTACAGCAAGCGCCATCATTTTCATGGGCCTTTATGCTCTCGATAAAAAATTTAAATTCATATAAAATATGCATTCCAAAAAGAAGCTTGACCGACAGGACTTTTTTGATGGAGGTTATATCAAATAAATGGTTATCAAGGGGATTGTTTAGGTTATGAATAAAACTATCGCCTTAGGTTTATTATTTTCTTTGCCATTGCAAGTAGTTGCATATCATTCACAACGCTGTAAAAACCCTATAGAACATGTTCAAATAACAGCCTTTGATTATGATAAAGATATCAATCAAGTAATGAAAATTGTTGAACAAACAAAAAAATGGACATTCAGAGGCTGGTCTGAAGAAAAAATACAATCATTCTTCAAGAATAAAGCTCCCCAAATAAAAGTTGCCAAAATAAACAATAAAATTGCCGGATACATAGTTCAAAGAATCAGTGATTTTATGGAAGACCTAAAAGAGGTCTATGTAAGATTTATCGCTGTATCTAAAAAATATAGAAAAAAGGGAATTGGCAAAAAACTTCTATATAACACTATAAAAACCTCAACAAAAAAATACAGAAGAATTCACCTTTGTGTTTTTAAAAACAATAAAAATGCTCTCGCATTTTATAAAAAAATTGGATTCAAAAAAATCTTTGAGTCTCCCTCAATCATTGAGCTTCACATAGAAATATAGGTTTTTTGATTAACGGTCAAAATCAAAATTTCAAAGGTCCCCCTCGCAAAAAAGGGGACCTTTCTTTTATCAGAACGTTTTCTGTTCTTACTTCTTCATTGGCAAAAAGTACATGTACAGGCTAATTAAGCCTGCGACACCAACAAAAAGTTGGAATGGTCTAATGATTCCTGGCATCCAAGTAAACGGTACCATGTAAAAAATATTTAGCCCAAGAGCATCAAGCCCCCAGTTCAATGCACCAATCGCGGTCAAAAGCCATGTGACTTTCCCAAGCATTGTTTTCATCTTCACTCTCCTTGTAAAAAGAACAACTACAACGCAATTTTAAAATACCTATCACAAAAAAAAATTAGATACAAACTACCCGTTGAAGAAATCCCTTTTTTCCAGCAAACTGTAGTTATAGCAAAGTTGAAATAATAAATTCAAGAAAGAGAATCCCATGAGCATAAAAGCAGGACTAGTTGGTCTACCAAATGTCGGTAAATCAACCCTTTTTAACGCATTGACCAAATCTTCAATACCGGCAGAAAACTATCCATTTTGCACAATCGACCCTCACGTTGCCATTACTGAAGTACCTGATTCGCGGCTTGATAAATTACAGGAACTGTATGGTTCAGAAAAAAAAATTCCTAGCACCGTTACGTTTGTTGATATCGCAGGCCTGGTCAAAGGTGCAGCAGAAGGTGAAGGATTGGGCAACCAATTTTTAAACCATATCAGAGAAGTTGATCTGATTTTACACGTGCTGCGATGCTTTGAAGATACAAATATCACGCACACAGCAGGAACTGTCGATCCACTTGGAGATTATGAAACAATTGTTGCTGAACTGATGCTTAAAGACTTGGAGTCAGTTGACAAACGACTTGAAAAATTCGAACAGCAAGAACGACGAGTTCAAGGCAATGCAGCAGAGCTGAAAAAACTACGAGATGAAAAACAGTTTCTTGAAACTGTTAAACAGGCGCTTGAAGATGCAAATGCACAGGAAGTTCGTACACTCTGCGCAGAAAGTGACATCCAGACAGTACCCTTGCTAAGCAGTAAAAACTGTTTGATCATTGCAAACATTGCAGAAGATGAGATTGAAAACGATGCATACCAAAATAATACTCACTACAGAGCTCTGATTAAACAGTTTGGAAACAAAAAAGTAATTCCAGTCTGTGCCAAAATTGAACATGAACTTTCTCAACTTTCAGATGAAGATGCAACAGAAATGATGGAAATGATTGGACTGAAAGAAAGAAGCCTTGACGTGATTATCAGACAAACCTACGAGGACCTTGGCCTGATTACCTTTTTCACCTGTGGACCAAAAGAAGCGCATGCATGGCCGATTATCAAGGGAATAACAGCTCGCCAAGCCGGTGGTGAAATTCATTCAGATTTAGAACGTGGATTTATTTGCGCAGAAGTATTCCAGTGCTCCGATATTCTTGAACATAAAACTGAAGGAAAACTTAAAGAACTTGGAAAAATACACCGTGAAGGACAGGATTACATTGTGCAAGACGGCGACATTATTCTTATTCGCTTTAATGTGTAGATTATTTTTTTTTGCAAGAATGAAGATATCGTTTTAACGCAAGAACTGGTCCCGAATCTTTTGTTATCATAGATGTTATCATAGATCTTAAACTTGAATCTACTATTGTCTCACTAATCTTTTTGGTCAGAAGTTTTGAACGCTCCTGCTCAAAGTAATCAATAATCTTTTGTGCTCGTTCATCTTCGAGCCTACATCTGTTATTAAGAGAGTCCATGACGTAATAGGTGTCCTTTGATCTGACAAGCGGAAACCAATGTCCTGTTGAACCTGTTAATTCACTTGAACTATTTTTCATAGTACCAATCCCAAAAACCACCGTGTGGTTGGGATCCTTGATGGTCTTACCAGCAATTTCTATCATTTTTGCCTTGTTGCAATCAAACCCTGTTCCTATAAGACTAATATCATCATACAAAAGAACACTTACCTTATCTTTTATGTTTTTTAGCATACCATCTTTTTTTTTATATTCTTCCTCTACAACAGAATTAATCTCTTTTGTATCGACCCAATCCCCTTTAAAATCTTTTCTTCCTAAGCCCTTTGTTTCGAGATCTTTCAGCTT
>Ga0114925_10000265_pt1 | contig 21613 bp, 21 predicted proteins | sample SumtaG_2_FD_87287 | JGI IMG/M metagenome (GOLD analysis project Ga0114925, IMG submission 87287) | Deep subsurface microbial communities from Indian Ocean to uncover new lineages of life (NeLLi) - Sumatra_00607 metaG | ecosystem: Environmental > Aquatic > Marine > Oceanic > Sediment | place... | reverse complement strand
TTTCTATAACATCCGTGAAATAATCAATGGCGGTATTATAATTACCGTCAGCGAGTGCATTATAACCTGCATCGAGTTTTGCATCATTTCCCATTTTTGATGGATTAACGAGAGGGCTGAAAATATTGATTGGTTTGCATGATATAATGAGGAAAGTCCCGATTATGAGAAAAAGTGAAAAATATAAGCTTTTCCTTACCATTTTATTTCTCCATATAGTACTTTGATTAAAGTATACCACACAAATGATAACATTTCTTCTTTTTTTATCTTCTTTTATCCTGGTAAATATTATCTTCAAACATTAGGCAGTAAAAAGTGCTTATTAAACTTATTTGGATTCTAAAAAATTAAAAAAGAGTATTGAATATTTTTTTACAGCGTATATAATAATGCGTATTTACAGTTATAAACAATATCGGTTTTAATGCCTGGTAATATAGAGATATTCCTGTAATATAGATATATTACTAATGTGGACAAGCCACATTAAATGCGGCTTGTCCACATCGGGTACTATGTAGTTAAAATAGTTAAAGGAGAAATAAATTAATAGAAGAATGGCGAAAGGAGTCTCAAGCTGGGAGTGATAGAGGATATAGAAAACCCCCCGAAAAGGAGGAAAAACGGGGGGTGGGAAAAAGTATCTCCTAGGGGAGTCGAACCCCTGTTGCCGGGATGAAAACCCGGTGTCCTAACCACTAGACGAAGGAGACATTTGAGCCGCGAAGGAATCGAACCTTCGACCCACGCCTTAAAAGGGCGTTGCTCTACCAACTGAGCTAGCGGCCCATTACGGAAATCAATATAGTGTTCTTTGCATATTGCGTCAACATCTTTTTCCAGGGCCATGCAGGGCCTTGATTGTATCGGCAAAGGAATCTAATGTGGACAAGCCACATTCAAGATTATCATGAGCTAATAAGACCTGCTAATACGAATATATATTTTTATAGTATTTAATTGCAGTTTAATGGAAAGTAGGGGCAATTCATGAATTTCCCCTACATTAAAATACAAGGAGTTTAAAAGTGTACAGTATGACTGGTTATGCGTCAAAGATTTATGAATTAGGAGATTACACTCTGGAAATCGGTTTCAAAGCATTAAATAATAAATTTCTTGATATAAGGTTTAAGCTTCCTTTCTCCATCGAGTATTTAGAAGAAAAAATGAGGAAAATATTAAAAAAATATGTGAAAAGGGGAAAGGTGGAAATATCTATTAAATTAACGGCAAATGAACAGCTTGAATTAACCCTGATTACGTCAATGGTTGATAAGTATTACAGAATCATCAAAAAAATTCAGAACGAAACGAATTCCAGTTTTCGGATTTCCTTATCTGAGATGTTTTCAATGAAAGGTTTGATAAACCCTTATGAGGATTGGGAATGTAAAGATATCCCTGAAGAAGTGATTGAAGAGATTTTTGTAAGTACAATTGAAGCATTCCAGGAATCAAGACATATTGAAGGTGAAAATACAAAAAAAGAAATATTAAAAAATATCCAGAGCATTACCACCTCCCTGGACCAAATTGCTGCATTATCCCCCTCTGTAGTTGACAGATATAAGGATCAATTAAAGGAAAAGATACGTGAGCTTATCGAGAATCAAGTGGAAGAAACTCGACTTATGATGGAAGTCGTAATATTTGCCAATAAGGTTGATATAAGTGAGGAGATTTCGAGAATAAACGGGCATATACAAAAGATGTTGAGTACAATTCATTGTGATGAAGCCTGCGGCAGGGAGCTTGATTTTATTATCCAGGAGCTGAATCGTGAGATCAACACCATTGGGTCAAAAATGCCGGATTATTCAGTTTCTGAGGAAGTAGTAAATGTGAAGTCATGTTTAGAAAAGATTAAGGAACAGGTAAGAAACATTGAATAAAAGAGGTTTTCTTCTGGTGGTATGTGCTCCATCGGGGACCGGGAAAACAACAATTTATAAAGATTTACTGTGTAAACATCCAGATCTTAAATTTTCTGTGTCATATACAACCAGAAAAAAACGGGCGGATGAAGTTGACGGTCTTGATTATTTTTTTATCGATAGGGAAAGGTTTATACGTATGAAAGAAAAAAATGAGTTCATTGAGTGGGCATCTGTGCACAATGAACTGTATGGAACAGAAAGAAAACAGATTGGAGAGTACTTACAGAAGGGAAAAATATGTATCCTTGATCTGGATGTACAGGGAGCTCTAAATGTAATGAAAGAGTTTGATGACGCTGTTACCGTTTTTATTCGGCCCCCCAGTTTAGAAGAACTTGAACGAAGACTGAAGGAGAGAGGCACGGAAAGTGAAAAAAAGGTGAAATTACGGCTGTTAAATGCACAAAAGGAACTTGAATATACAGATCATTTTCAGTATATTGTAGTGAATGACAGGGTGGAAGCCGCAGTAAAGAGGCTTGAGGAGATTATTGAAATTAAAATCAAGAAAAGGAAATAAGGTATGCTTCCAATATATAAGATAATCGATTTTACCGAAAACAGGTACTTACTCTCCAAAGCGGTAATGAAGAGAGCAAGAGAGATAAACTTTATCGGTGATGATGAGCTGGAAGATTTCAATGAAAAAATCGCATCCCTTTCCTTAAAACAGATTTTAAGCAAAGAAATAAAGTATGATCTGCAGAAAGGTGAGTAATATCAAAAAATATAAAGATCCCGTGATGTATATCGGCATTTGTATGGCTTTTTGATTAAAATTTTTAAAGACGGTAATGTTTATTATATTATATATAAAACCCAGGTTGTCAAAATATGGGTGAGCACATCTCATGTCAAAGATAAACCGGCTTTTTTAAAACTTATTCGTCTCTTGCCATAATGTATTAATCCAGCTATAACCGAATATGTCATTTGAAGAGGGCTTCACCTCTGTGAAAAAGGATAGACTTGTTTTTATCTTTGGACCAACAGGTGTTGGAAAAACTGATCTTGCCTGCGAGGTGGCACAGGATATTGGTGAAATTATATCAGTTGATTCGATGCAGGTCTATAAAGAGCTTGACCTGGGTACTGCAAAGCCAATAGCAGAGCATATGAAAAAGGTCCCCCATCATCTGGTGAGTATTATACCACCGGATTTTAGGTTTAGTGCCGGCGATTTTAAAAGATTGGCATTGAAAATTATTTCTGAGGTAAATCAGAGAGGAAAGATCCCTATTCTTGTTGGAGGAACAGGGCTCTATTTCAGGGCTCTGGAATTTGATTTGCTAAATGCTCCACCCGCGGAGCGAAAGTTGCGTGAAACATTGTATAAAAAAGAAGAAAAAAACAAAGGGTATCTTTATAAAGAGCTTTCTACTATTGATCCACCCACAGCAAAATTGGTGAACCAGAATGATTTATTGCGGATTGTTCGTGCGCTCGAGATATATTATACATCTGGAATAAAATTTTCCAGGTTATTGCAAAAAGGGAAAACAAGGCAGCTTATGCCCCTGAAAATAGGTCTCAACATTGACAGGGAGGATCTGTATGCAAGGATAGAATCCAGATGCAAAAAAATGATTGACTGCTGCCTTGCTCAGGAAGTGTACGGCCTTTTAATGAAAGGATACACAGAAAAGCTTCCGGCAATGAAGGGGCTTGGTTACAGTCATTTTTTTCAGTATTTTAAAGGATGCTGTTCGTATGACGAAACATTGAGGCGGTTCGTACGGGATACAAAACGGTATGCAAAGAGACAGCTTACATGGTTCAGGAAAGAACCCGGGGTATTCTGGTTTAAACCCACAGATGTGGACATTATAAGGCGGAAGATAGAATCATTTATTAAATGTAAAGGAGGAACGGGGTGTTTTCAATTGTAATTATTGCAGGCGGAAAGGGTGAAAGATTTTGGCCAAAGAGTGTAATGACGAAACCAAAACAGTTTCATAAAATAATTTCTGACAGGACGATGATTCAGGAGACCTTTTTCAGAGTTTATCCTGAAATCAAAAAAGAGAATATCTTTATTGTTGCAGGAGAAAGATTTGGATCCATAATCCTGGAACAGCTTCCGCTCATAAAAAAGAGCAATCTAATTGTTGAACCTGAGGGGAAAAATACAGCACCGGCAATCGGGCTTGCTGCTGTTTATCTTTATAAAAAAGACCCGGAGGATATCATGGCTGTTCTTTCAGCTGATCATGTGGTGGAGCCCAGGGAGAAGTTTATCAAAGCACTCAACACTGCGGTACTCTCCGCAGAAAAAGGGAACCTTGTAACATTTGGAATAACCCCGGAAAGGCCTGCTACTGAGTATGGATATATTGAAACCGGTCAGAAATTGCAGGGAGATTTTGAGCTAAATGTGTACAGGGTAAAAATGTTCAGGGAAAAACCGTCGTTTGAACAGGCGCTGAAGTTTGTCGAGGATGGGTCATTCTTGTGGAATGCAGGCTTATTTACATTTAAGGTAAAATCAATACTTAATGCCATAAAAGAATATATGCCCTCTCTTTATTCGGGCTTAATGAAAATATATAACAGTATTGGTGCAGAAGATGAAAATTCTGTTAAAAAGTATGAGTTTGAGCGGTTTAATAATATCTCAATTGATTATGGTATAATGGAAAAGGCTGGAAATATTGTTTGCGTGAAACCGGATTTTTTATGGGATGATGTCGGCTCATGGGGTGCTGTTGCCAGACACAGAAATGCTGACAATGAAGGAAATGTTGTACAGGGTAATGTAATAATGATTGATTCAAAGAATAATATTGTTGTTGGAGAAGACAATTCAGTAATTTCCCTTGTCGGGATATCTGATACTATTGTAGTAAAGGAAGGAGATAAGATACTGATAAGTCTTCGATCAAAAGATCAGAAAGTGAAAGAAGTGTTGAAAGTACTGTCCAGAAATAAAAAGTATCTGAAGTACCGTTAACCCCCATTTCTCACAAATTGTTTTAAACACACAGAATGGGGGATTTTGGCGCTTTTCTCACTTCTGACTCTACTCGATGCATGACACTGTAATGTATTAACATACTAATAATTAACTTTACTCTTACTCAATTTGTGAGAAAACCGCGGTAACCCCCATTTCTCACAAATTGTTTTAAACACACAGAATGGGGGGGGTTGTGAGAAAATCACGTTAATAGAGTTGATGGAAGGGAAATATTTCTATATATTATGTGGAATGCGAATTAATTAAAATTTCTTCATAACGATACGGCAGGGATCTTCTGTTAAAACCTTATGCCCGGAATACATTCAGACAAGGGGGCCAGATGGCAACGAATGGTAACTATGTTCCGGAGGTGAATTTCGCTACTTTAGTTCTTACATTGAGCTCGTCAGCCTGGGTAGGTTTAGGAAAAATTGCTGACCCAATCTCTGGTGAGGTGAAGAAGGACCTGAAGGGGGCGAAATATACAATCAATGTTTTATTGATGCTCAGGGAGAAAACAAAAGGAAACCTCAATACAGAGGAAGAGAAGGTACTTAACGGTATCATATCTGAGCTTCAGGCGAATTATGCTGGAACGGTATTTGCCGGGGACCATGATGATCAAGATCATGATGATCAAGACCATGATGATCAAGAGGAGCTTTCAACGGATTCCCGGACGACGTCGTCTGCTGAGGTGAAATTATCAGAAAGTAAAAAGACTGAGGTAAATAAGGAGAATGATAAAAAGTAGAAATAATAAACCCGTATACAGGAGGTGTAATGCCGTCAGGTAAGAAGAAGAAAAGGCAGAAAATTGCGAATCATAAAAGAAAAAAGCGGTTGAGAAAAAATCGACATAAAAAGAAATAGGATTTTACATTGAATGAGTAATATGATCATTGGGGGAAAAACACTGATAATGGGTGTTATAAATGTAACCCCCGATTCATTCTATGAAGGGAGCAGAGTTCAGGAAAAAGATTCAGCGGTAGAACGGGCTCTTTTTTTTGAGGAATCCGGCGCTGATATTATCGATATTGGTGGAATATCGACAAGACCGGGTTCCGAAGAAATAGATATAGAGGGAGAACTGAAGAGGGTAATACCTGTTATAGCGGAGATCAGAAAAAGGAGTAAGATTTTAATTTCTGTTGATACATTTAGGCCGGAGGTTGCATGTCAGGCAGTATCAAATGGGGCTGATATTATTAATGATATATCAGGCCTGCGGTTCAGTAATGGGCTTGAATATATTGCCGTAAAAGCAGGTGTTTATATCATATTGATGCATATCCGGGGAAAACCCGTTGATATGCAAAAGCGGGCAGTCTATAACAATGTTATTCGCGAGGTTTCCAGTGAACTTGATGTTTCAATTGAAAAAGCGCTTAAGGCTGGAATTGATAGATCAAAAATTATTCTGGATCCAGGAATAGGATTTGCTAAATCAGCTGAACACAACCTCATTCTTATAAAATACCTTCCACTTATTAAGAAAAAAGGCTATCCTGTCCTCATGGGACTTTCCAGAAAGTCATTTCTTGGAGTGTATACAGACCTTGAACCTGAAGATAGGTTAATCCCCACGATCGCTGCAAATGCTATATCTATTTTCCAGGGTGCCGATATTATTAGAGTACATGATGTGAAAGAGGCAAAAATCACTGCCCAAATTGCAGATGCAGTAAGGGATTGCTGAGCAGATCTATTTATAGCAAATTATCCTGAATTAAAAAATTATTTTAAACATGAAAATCATCCTTAACATATATTGGCTAAAGACCTACCTGCTGCCAATCATTGATATTGTTATTATTGCTTTTGTAATTTATAGAATCTACCTCATGATTTCAGGGACCAGGGCAATACAGGTGGTAAAAGGCCTGGCTCTCATAATATTTGCTGCATGGCTTTCCCGATTATTACATTTTGAAACGGTGAGCTACCTGCTCAATCAACTCATTCAGGTTGCGGCAATAGCTGTGATCATTCTGTTCCAACCGGAGTTGAGAAGGATGCTTACGAAAATTGGCCAGAACAGATTTATTGGCGTATTCTTTAAAGAAAGTATAAATATCAGAGATACCCTTGCTGTTTCTGTTGAAGAACTTTCTAATAAAAAAATTGGCGCACTTATAGTCATTGAGTCAAAGGTAGGGCTTAAAAATTATATAGAATCCGGTACATATATTGATGCTATGCTAAGCAGTGAACTTTTATTTTCAATATTCAGGAAAGAGTCTCCGCTCCATGATGGTGCAGTAATGATCAGAAGAGAAAGGATCATTGCTGCAAAATGTATTCTTCCTTTAACAGAAAGACATGAGCTCCTTGAAGGGTATGGTACACGTCACTTTGCAGCACTTGGCCTGGCAGAGGAAACAGATGCTTTTGTTATCGTTGTTTCTGAAGAAACCGGTAAAATATCGATTGCATGGAACGCAAATATTGAAATGGGTATCTCCATAAAGCGGCTGCGAGAACAATTACACCAACTGTTGATCATTAAATCATAGTAACATTATGCGATTAAACATTTTTAAAAAAATTACCCATAACTGGCATATTAAGATCTTCTCTCTCGTACTTGCCCTTATTTTGTGGATATATATTGATAGTCTGCAGGAGAGAGAGCGCTTTATTTCAGTGCCGGTTGAAATAAAGAATATTCCTGCAGAGTATATAGTATCAAATGGAATTCCAATATCTGTTAAGGTTATTCTAAAAGGAAAAGACTACCGTCTGGCGCTTCTTGATGAAAAGAATGTTAGAGCGTATGTTGATCTGGAAAACAGTGCGAAGGGTGAAAAAATGGAAATAGTCAGAATTGATAAAAACAGTATTCCCCAGGGCATTTCAATTAAAGAAGTAAACCCGAGAATTATCAATATTTCCATTGAACGGATTGAGAAAAAGCTTGTGCAAGTCATTCCTGTAATCACACATGAACCTCCAGACGGCTATAATTTTGAAGATGTGATCACCGACCCGGAAGAAGTCCTGGTGAAGGGGCCTGAATCACTGGTAAAGGATATTGATTCTGTGTATACAAAAGATATAGACATCAAAAGTTTAACTGAAACAACAGTAAAGGAAGTTGGATTAAACATAAAGGACAGCAGGATTACACTGGAAAATGATACTGCCATTAGTGTAAAGATCATAATTAAAGAACAGTACGTTGTAAAGAGAATGTACCGGAATACGATTGTTCCATTACATCTGGATGAAAACTTTAATGCTGAAATTAAGGATATTACAGTTTCAGTTCTATTAAGAATACCGAAAAGGATTGAAAGAGTATTCTCAGATGAGCAGTACCATTTATACGTGGATTGTCAGAATATTGATGAACCAGGGAACTTTCATTTACCCATCATTTTTGAGACAGAAAGCAAAGATGTCACTCTCATTAAAACGGAACCCAGTTCAGTCGATGTATTTATTACAGGTGGTTCGGAACCATAGAAGGGTAAAAGTATTTTTATTTATTCGGCCAATGAGATCGTAAGAAAGCCGATAATTATTTATGGAGAATTTTTATGGAAGAATCATCCATTAAAAAATCGTATTATCAGAAAAAGCCCGTGAAGTGTCCTGTATGCGAGGCGTCCTTTCAGAAAGAAGAGATGCTTTCAGGAAGGGGAAGGCTCATAGCAAAAGATATTACCGATGAACTGAGGCGTGTATATGAACCAAGTAAGAAGGCTGGTGAAACATACCCTCTCATTTATCCTGTTACGGTATGTCCGGATTGTTTTTATTCTGCATATCCTGAAGACTTTCAACTAATAAAAAGTGATTCCATACCTGCGGCACTCTCTCAGAAGGAGAAAAGAAAACGGGATATAAATCTTATTTTTCCGATTGTTGACTTTAGAAAGGCGAGAAATCTTATTACCGGCACAGCCAGCCATATCCTGGCTGTTGGGTGTTATTCGTTCCAACATAAAGAATGTGCCCCTACATTTAAAAAAGCAATGTCTACATTACGGGCTGCATGGTTATTTGACGATCTTAATAAAAGGTATCCGGGACAGAACTATGACAGGATCAGTATAATTATGTATAAAAAGGCTATGAATTATTATGAAAGAACGACTAATTATGCTCAAACAGGGGAGGAAAGAATTGATGCGGTAAAACACTTCGGGCCTGATCTTGATAAAAACTATGGGTTTGAGGGTGTCCTCTTCATGTCGACTTTACTTCTTTTTAAATATGGTGATCAGGGAAGTAATGAACAGATAATCCAAAAGCTTCAGAAAGCAAAAAGGATTGTAAGCAGGATCTTTGGTACGGGAAAGTCTTCAAAGCGCAAACCCTCTTTTATTCTCGAACTTGCAAAAAATCTATACAAAAAGATTACAACGAAAATTGCGGAGCTCAAAGAAGGATGAGGCATATTGCACTTGAAATAGCCTATGATGGCACGCATTATTCGGGCTGGCAGATTCAGAATAATGCAGTCACTGTTCAGGGGGTTTTTCAGGATGTAATGTATGAAATATTAAAAGACCGGCCAAAGATTAAAGTTGCAGGAAGAACTGATGCCGGAGTACATGCTCTGGGTCAGATTGTGTCGTTCAAATCTCAATGCAGGATGACTGAAGAGCAATTAGGGTATGCGTTAAATTCAAAACTTCCGAAGGATATTCGTATTCTCCGGGTATTTGAAGTGCCTGTTAAATTTCATCCACGGTATAGTGCTCAAAAAAGGTGGTACCGGTATATAATAAGCGATGCTAAGGTTCTGCTCCCTTTTTTTAAGAATTATACCTTATGGGTAAAAAGGGGGATAAATACACTGCTCCTTAATGAGTATTGTAAGGAAATAATTGGCACTCATGATTTTACCAGTTTTGCAACTCTGCAAATCGGTGATGTGCCATTGCGTAGAGTATTTGAATGTGATTTTACCAGGAAAGATGATTTTGTAATACTTGATATTATTGCAAACGGCTTTTTAAGAAAGATGGTGAGAACAATTGTCGGAACTTTCCTCGAGCTTGAGAAAAGAGGTGAAAAACCCGAAAGAGTGAGCGATATTTTACAGGCAAAAAATAGGGGAGAGGCAGGGAAAACAGAATTCCCCGGAGGTTTATATCTGGTGAAGGTATTTTATTAATTTGTGGCAGTTCTCTGGTCGGATATTAGTAGGGGCAATTCATGAATTGCCCCTAATGTGGACAAGCCACATTCTCGATTATAAAAATATTTTCTTGCAAACTAAAGTTTGTGCCTAAAAAAACAAGAAAATTGATATTAAGGTACTACTGCTTTGCAGTACCCGGAGTCGGTTAAACAGAAACTATCTATGGATTTAATATATGGTAATGGTGATTTTATTCATTCTTTTTGTTATTTTCATTGCACTCCTGGGATTCTTTTTACAAACATCTAAAACTAACAAAAAGCTTGAAAAGGCCAACAATCTGTACAAATCTGAAAAATATAAAGAGGCATTAGAGCTCTTTCAGGAACTCTATTCGAAACAATCGGGAAATAAGCTCTATAACTGGTATATTGGCCAGTGTTATGAAAAACTTAAAAATTATGAATTAGCACTTGTAGAATATAATAAAGCCTCTCTGAGTACGAAATTTATTCCACCCTTAAATGAAGCTGAGGCGCATAAACGGATAGCCCTGGCGAATCTTGAACTTGGAAATGTCAACAGGGCTTACCGGGAATTTCAGATTGTGACCACTTTAAACCCACAAAATCCCGACGCATATTTTTATTTAGGCGTTATGGCAAAAAATAAAGGCGAGTTACAGAAAGGTGTCGAATTTTTTGAAAAAGCTTTTCAATATAAAAAAGATTATCCCGAGGCTTACTTTGAACATGGAAAGTTAAATTATTTATTAATGCACACTGATAAGGCAAAAAAGTCGCTGCTTGAGGCAATAAACCAGGACCCTGATTTATATGAAGCACATTATTACTATGGGATTATCCTGGAAAAAGACAAGGTTTATCAAAAAAGCATAGATGAATTTCTCCTTGCCCTGAGGGATGACAGGTTTAAGTTTGATTCGTATGTACACCTTGGCAGCATCTATATGGCACTCTCGGACAAAGATTCCGCCTTTGATATTTTTGAAAAGGCACTCGCTGTCGGGACGGTAAATAAAGAGAGTCTGCTGGATGCTAAATATAAGTATGCGGACTATCTCGTTCAAGAAAGGGATTTAAACAGGGCCTTGAAGTTATGGCAAGAGATTTATTCACAGGATGATCGTTACAAGGATGTTGAAAGTAAGATCCAGATTTACGGTGATATAAGTAAAAGTGAAAACCTCACAAGATTTTTTACATCCTTGAAGCAGGATTTTATTAAAACCGGGTATACACTGTGTAAGCTTTTACGCGTTAAAGTGGAAAATTACAACTTTCAAAAAAATGACCTGCTGGAATTTATAGGCACCAGCCGTTTAGGAAGGGATGACATTATCTGTGTCATGCATATGGTGAGATGGACCAGTCTGGTGGGGGAAATTCCTGTAAGGGAACTGATTGATAGCGTTGTTGAAAGGGGAGCATCAAAAGGAATATTTGTTACAGCTACATATTTTTCAGAAAAGGCCCATAACCTCTCTAAAATACGACCGCTGGAGCTCATAGAAAGAGAAAAACTGGAACAACTTCTTTCAAAGGTGTATGAATAGTAAAGATACTGCCTCACATTTTTCATGCACCAGAGTTTTTAAATTCTGATAATTTTTTCTCTACCATTAATCTTTTTTATTTGGCGTTTGACCTTTTTTGTTTTAAATTCAAACGCTGTTCAGGAAATATATAAAAAATATTGACAGAATAGGCTGTATGTTTAATTTTTTAACTAAATAAATAATAATAGAAGCGTAAATAATTCGTTTTAGCTGAGATGACTATTAATATACATGGAGGGAACATGGATAAAAAATCCTTGAAAAAGATGGAAGATAAACTCATTAAAAAGAAAAATGAAATTCTTGAGACAATTGAAAGAGAAGAACAGGGTGAAATTTCTGATCGTGAGAGTGAAAATGTAATTGGAGATATTGTTGATACAGCAAATAGTGCGTATGAGTATCAGATCTACGATAGACTCAGTGAAAATGAGCGGAAAAAACTGCACGAAATCAATGAAGCATTAAAGAGAATTGATGAGGGTGTATACGGGAAATGTATTGTGTGCGGGAAAAAAATTGAAGAAAAGCGTCTCATTGTAATCCCCGAAGCAAAAAAATGCATTATGTGTAAAATGGCTGAAGAAAGAAAAAAATTCTAGGTAGTAAGGGCAATTCATGAATTGCTCCTACATTAAAATGCGATTTATAAAAAGTTAAATAGAACATTTATAAAAAGTTAAATAGAACATGAGGATTTTTTATAATCAGGATCTTTTACAATCAGGATCTTTTACAATCAGGATCTTTTACAATCAGGATCTTCTTATATCAATCCTCTATTTTGGGGAGAAGATGGATTTTGGATATTAATAAGAAATATAATCAAATTGTGGAGGAGGCGATCAATTATCTGAGGACAGGATTTAGAGAACAAACAGGATTTAAAAAACAAGCTGACACTTACCCCCCAAAAAAAGCTGCTGCAAAAGAAGAACAGTTAGACAAGATTAATAATGAAATCCTGAGCTGTACAACATGCCCCCTCCATCTCAGCAGGATAAATGCTGTTCCAGGCAAAGGTGCCGTTAATGCTGATATCATCTTTATTGGAGAAGGCCCGGGAGAAATGGAGGATATAAAAGGGGAGCCATTTGTGGGGAGGGCAGGCGAGCTTCTTACCAAAATGCTTGCTGCAATCAACTTAAAGAGAGAAGAGGTATATATTACAAATATTGTTAAATGCAGGCCGCCAAATAACCGTACTCCTCTGCCTGAAGAAGTAGATAGATGTTTTCCTTATCTTGATAAACAGATAGATCTGATCGATCCGCTCATTATCTGCAGTCTTGGTGGTCCGGCCGCTCATGCACTGTTGGGAACAAACACCGTCATATCGAAACTTCGGGGAACAATTCACCAGTACAAAGATACCCCGTTGATTCCAACCTTTCATCCTGCAGCGGTTCTGCGGTTCCCGGAAAAGTATAAGAGGCATGTATGGAATGATTTAAAGCTCCTGAGAGATTATTATAAAGATATAAAAAAATAGATGTTTGCGCACGTTGTATTTAACAGGCCTATTGAACCGCTTACCTATAAACTGGAGGAAAACAGTCTAACAGCTTTACCCGGCATGAGGGTGGTTGTCAAACTGAGACAAAAATCTACAACAGGAATAATCTACAAAATAACTGATACTTCAGATATCAGTAATGTAAAACCCGTTGAGGAGATACTCGATAGAGAACCTGTTCTCAACGATGATCTGATAAAGCTCAGTGAATGGATATCAAGTCATTACCTTTGTTCCGTTGGCGAAGCATTGTGGACAATCATTCCTAAAGGCATTAAAAAACGTGAAAAAAGCGTTTTCATAGAGGGCTTCCAGCAGGGAGTCATGGGTGAAAATGATATTGTTCTAACAGAAGAACAGAGAGGCGCCTTTAATCTCCTGGTGAAATCTCTTGATGGAGATGTCGGCAAACATTTTTTATTATACGGGGTTACCGGGAGCGGTAAAACAGAAATTTATCTAAGGATTATTCACGAGGTATTGAAAAGAGGAAAGGGGGCGATTTTACTTGTTCCCGAGATATCGCTTACGCCGCAGACAGTAAACTATTTTTCAAGGCGGGTAGGCAACCAGCTTGCAATCCTCCATTCACGGCTTACAAAAGCGGAAAAGGTCAATGAATGGCACAGGGTACTCTCCGGGAAGAGGAGTATTGTTATAGGTGCACGTTCTGCAATTTTTGCTCCAATGAAAAATATTGGTATAATCATTATTGATGAAGAACATGAAACGAGTTATAAGTCAGATGAAACCCCACGCTACAATGCAAAGACCGTTGCATACGTCCGCACAAAAAAACATGGTGCAACATTACTCTTTGGAAGCGCAACCCCTTCTATAGAATCTTTCTATCTTGCGAAACTAAACAAGTTTACACTCTTACATCTGCCCCGCCGTGTCTTAAATCAAAAGCTTCCTGTTACGCATATTGCTGATTTACGAAAGATCAAGGGTGAGAAATATATTGCAAACCCACTCTTCAATGCTATAGAGAGACGGTTGAAGCAGCAGGAACAGGTGATCTTATTTCTCAACAGGAGGGGGTTTTCTCCGTATGTCTACTGCGAAAACTGCGGGTATATCTTTAAGTGTAAAAACTGTGATATAACCCTTACCTATCATAAAATGGATAAAAAGTTGAGCTGTCATTACTGCGGTTATTCCATAACAACCTTTGACCTCTGTCCTGTGTGCAGGGATGAAAGAATGCTGTATTCAGGTTTCGGAACTGAAAAGATTGAAAAGGTTTTAAATGATTATTTCCCCGGCGCTGTTGTTGTAAGAATGGATTCCGATACTGTAAAGAAAAGAAACGCACTATCACAGATACTCGCTGAGTTTTCTAAAAAACATATCGATATCCTAATTGGGACCCAGATCGTAACAAAGGGGCTTCATTTTCCTGATGTAACTCTTGTCGGTGTGTTGAATGCTGACATACCTCTGAACTTCCCTGATTTCAGGTCTGCTGAGAGGGCATTTAACCTCATAACACAGGTTTCAGGCAGGGCCGGGAGAAGTGATAAGGAAGGAGAGGTGTTCATACAGACATATAACCCGGCTCACTATGCAATTCAAACAGCAAAAAATCAAGATTATGAGGAGTTTTTTATAAGGGAAATAAAATACAGGGAAAACCTCATCTATCCGCCGTTCTGCAGAATTATCCGGTTGGTGTTCAGGGGGAGCAATTCCCAAAGCCTGTTTGAAAGTGCATATTCAGCAGTTTCATTTATTCAGGAAAGAACAAAGAATTATATATCTCTGCTGGGCCCGACATTTTGCCCTCTTTCCCGGATTAAAAATAATTACAGGGTTCACGTAATAATTAAGATGAACCAGGTGGCACCGGTAAGAACGGTATTAAAAGAATTTCAGAATCTTATGGGAAAAAAGCATGGGCAGTATTTAGAAATTGATATAGATCCAATATCTATGCTATAAATATTATCAAATTAATCTTTATTATGTAGGGGCAACCCGTTGCCTGTACCAGGCACATGTGGCTACCCTTGCCTGAGGTAGATCGATCGATTTAAAACCAAATTCCGATAACACTGAAATTACCTTGTTTATTAAGATTTCCATAATTATATTTTTGCCATGGTTAGACAGGACATTAAGATATACCCGGATCCGGTATTAAAAAAAAACTCTGAAGAAGTTAAAAAGGTCGATGATAATACCCTTGCTCTTATCAAAGATATGTTAGAGATTATGAAAGAGGCTGGAGGGATCGGACTTGCTGCTCCCCAGCTTGGAATATCAAAAAGAATTATTGTGCTTTCTCTGAAAGAGAAAAGCTTTGACAGATTGGCTCTGATTGATCCTGTTATTGAGTTTTTTTCAAAAGAAACGGTTTTTATGGAAGAAGGGTGTCTCAGTCTTCCGGGAATAAATGCTAAAGTAGAGAGATCTTTAAAGGTAATAGTAAAGGGCATTACCCGCAGTGGAAGACTGGTTGAAATTAATGCAGAAAATTTATTAGCGCGGGTGCTTCAGCATGAGATTGATCATCTTAACGGCGTGCTTTTTATAGACAGGCTCGGCAGTCAGGAGAAAAAGAGAGTTGAAAATGATCTCGAGGCACTTTATAAAAGGTATAGTGCAGTGACACACTAGCCGAACCTGTTGAATTACTCATTTCTCAACATCACAATTATGAATAACATGAATATTGCATTTTTTGGTTCTCCGCGTCTTGCAGCTGCCTGCCTTACTGAGCTTATACATGCTTTTCAGGTGAAATTGGTTATAACGCAGCCTGACAGAGAAGCCGGCAGAGGCAGAAGAATAGCCGGAACTCTCGTAAATGACATAGCTGTAAAAGAAAAGATTACTGTCAGCAAACCACGGCAAATCGATAAGACCCTGTTTGAAACACTTAACAGCTTGAGAATTAATCTTATTGTTGTGGTGGCATACGGAAAGATTCTTCCTGAGGAAATCATCTCTTTGCCGGAATATGGGTGTCTAAATCTTCACGGATCACTTTTACCAAAATACCGTGGCCCGTCCCCAATCCAATCTGCGCTCCTCAATGGAGAAAGAATAACCGGTATAACTGTTCAGGTTATGAAGAATGAAATGGATGCAGGAGATGTTGTCTCTCAAGAGGAAATTCCCGTTAATCCGGAATGGACTGCAGAAGATTTGATGAATGAGATTATCGGTCGCGCTCCCTTTTTTCTCGTTAAGACTATTAAAAATTATCTTTCAGGAACTATAACACCCCAACCACAGAGGGAAAGCGAGGTAACCTATTGTTCAAAGATCAGGAAGGAAGACGGCTTCATAGACTGGCATGAAAGTGCTGAAGCAATACTTAATAAAGTGAAAGCATTTAATTTATGGCCTGTATCATTTACTTATCTGGATGGAAATGTTTTAAGGATATATCGTGCACATATCCATTCGGTGAAAAGCATTGTTCCTGATGAGCCCGGAAAGATTGCTGCACTGGACAAAAGTAAAGGTATTGTTGTACAGACGGGGAAGGGAATGATCAGTATCCTGGAGCTGCAGTTAGAAAATAAAAAGAGGATGAATTACAGGGATTTCATGAACGGCTATAGAAACCTTGAGGGAAAAGTGCTGGGTCCGGGTACGGTGTAATAAAAAGTTGATTATTTTCAATTGAGCTGTTATAAATTATTACTCAAAGCATTTAAAGGTGAAGATACACACCAGGTAGTAAAATAAAGAATCGAGAATATGAATGAGTTCGAATGAAAAAGATCACGGTGATCAAGATCACGGTGATAAATATCACAACGGGATTTTTTTTAGAAAAACAAATAATATTTTTCGTTTATTTAACAATTATGTAGCCACTAAATCAAGGATAATAATTAGAAATGTCATCATTATATTATTCATTTTTATAGTTGTATTTATATTTGTTTCTTCCCTTGTTTTCTGGTTGGTAAAAAAGGGCCCCCCGGAAGTTACTGTCCCCAGGGTTACAGATGAAGAGCTGATAGAAGGACTGATCATCCTCCAGAAAAAAAGACTGAAGGCCATAATTGATCCGAGATATTTTAGCAATTACCAAAAAAATATTATTGTCGAACAGAATCCGGAAGCAGGAAGCATAGTAAGAGAGGGGAAAGATATAAAGTTAATTGTGAGCAAAGGCCCCATTGTATCTATAGTTGAAGATTATACTGGAAAAACAATAGCATATGTACAGAACAGGCTGCAGGAGATATTTTCATTTCAGGGAAAAACGATTAAAATAGGAAACATTACCCATGTGATATCTGAATCTCCCCAGGGAACGATTATTGGCCAGTTTCCACCGCCTAACACACCTATACCGTATGTAGAAAATATAGACCTTGTGATCAGCAGGGGGAAGGAAATCCAGGTTTTTAGATTAAAAAACTATGCAGGAGAAAATGTCAATGAAATTATGCAGTTTCTTGCTTTAAGGGGAGTAATTGTACAAGTTGTTACTGAAGAAATTATTGATCCTTCCCAGAATGGTCTCATTATGATGCAGGATCCGTCTGAAGGGACACTTGTGAATAGAAATGATACAGTGACCTTCCGCGTTGGATATTTACCGTCTGAAAAAGAAAAGGAAAAACTGTATGCAAGGGTTCTGAATTTTGATGTTCCTCCAGAGTTTGATAAGGTGCTTGTAAGAATTGTTGTGAAAGACAGGATTGGCGACAGAGAAATTTACAATGCAGAAAATACTGGCGGGGAGAGTATATCTGTTCCCTTTAAGAGTTATTCAAGTACCACTATTTATATTTATGTAGATAATGGAGTATATGAAGTAAGGAAACTGGAATAAGTTCAAGGAAGGTGATTAATGATAGTGAAAGACTTAAGCTCCTGTTCTAACTATTACTCTCAATTTTTTAAAGAGTATACGGAGCTCAGGATGCAGGAAAATAGGGAGATAAATATCGCTTATGTTAAGGGAAACCTCATGAGAAATGAAATCAATGCGACAAGCGGGGTTTCAGCCCGGGTCTATAAAAGTGGATCCTGGGGTTTTTCCTCTAACCCGGATTTGAATCCTGATACAGCAAAATCAGTAATTAAATCGGCAACGGATAATGCCCTGTATCTGGATTCCAGAGTAAAAAAATCAGAAAAACCGCTTCCTGATGATAAAACATTGGCTGAAAATGATTTCGCAACCAGGAATATAAGGCGTAGCCAGAAGGAGCTGGTTGATTTCGCAAAGGAACTTGATACCTATATCGATAATAAATATCCATCTCTTACAAGCAGAATTGTTGTTTTACGATGCCTTGATATGGAGAAATCAGTTATCACATCATCAGGGTCTTCATTTTTCTCTATGATACCGAGAACAAACTTTATAATCAGACTTTCAACTGAAAAGGATGGCCACCCTGTAGAATTATATGATGTAACCGGCGGTCTTGGACAGTTCGAGGATCTCTATAACTCTGCTTCTGAACTATATCAGAAAGTTGACAAAATATATGAGCATCTTATGAACAAGCGGGAGGGCGTGTTTTCAAATGCCGGGGTAAGGCCCTGTGTCCTTGATGCTGCCCTTGCAGGAATTCTTGCACATGAGGCAATAGGACATACGACAGAGGCAGACCTGGTGCTTGGCGGGTCTGTTGCAGGTGATTATATGGGTAAAGAGGTTGCAAGTGATTTGGTTACACTTGTAGATTTTGCACACACAGCAATGGGAGGGACATGTCCTGTTCCGGTTTATGTTGACGATGAAGGTATAAAAGCTGAAGACGCAGTTATAATCGAGAAAGGTGTCCTTAAATGCTTCATGCATAACAAAGAGAGCGCAAATCACTTTGACGCAAAACCAACAGGGAATGCTCGAGCATACCAGTTCTCTGACGAGCCGCTTATCCGGATGAGAAACACTGCAATTTTACCCGGCGAAAGCCACCTTGAGGAAATGATTGCATCCATAGAAGACGGATATTATCTCATGAAACCGGGGAACGGTCAGGCGGACTCAACCTCCGAGTTCATGTTCGGTGTTCCACTTGGTTATGAGATTAAAAACGGTAAACTGGGAAAGGCAATAAAAGATACTACGATTTCAGGGGTTGCATTTGATATGCTTAAAACAGTAACTATGGTTTCGGACGATATGAGCTGGTCGAATGGTGGAATGTGCGGTAAAAAACAGCCCATCCCGGTTGGGTTAGGCGGCCCGGCGATTAAATGTAAGGTTAATGTAGGAGGAAGATAAAGTGAACAACAGGGAAATAGCGCGGTATGGTCTGAGTTGTCTTATTAAAGCAGGTGCTGACAAAGCCCAGTGTGTGCTCGCAAAAAGTGAAAAGCGCGAACTGAATGTTGAAGCCGGTAAATTTTCCCTTATTCGAACAACGTATGACTCCAACATGAATTATAAAGCAATAAAGGATAATCGAGAGGGAATTACGCGCTCAAACAAGACAGACAAAGATTGTATTGAACAGGCTGCGGCTGATGCTCTTGAAATTGCAACCTCATCCCAGTTCGATAATGCTTACGATATTGCTGAAAAGCAGGAGTCGAAGAAGTTCTATTCAGGGAGTAAGGAGCCGGATATTGACAGGATGTTTAACCGGTTACAAACCTTTGTTGAATCAGTAAAGGAGAAGTATCCGAAAACCATTCTTGAATTGGCAATCCTGGATTTTACCCACCTGAATTCCTATTTTATGAACTCCAACGGCGTTGATTTTACTACATCAAAAGGTATTTACAATTTTATAGCAATGTTTACATCAAAAGATGAGGAAAGGACTTCTTCTTTCAATTACAGCGGTTTTTCTACCAGAGAGCTTGAAAAAGAATTTCTGGATTACGGGACAATTAACCTCCTTTTAAAACAGTCATCTGAACAGCTTGAACTCAATACCATAAACGAAAAGTTTACAGGCGATATCATTATTACACCTGACAGCCTTGCTGAATTCATAGATTACTTCACAGGTATATTTCTGAGGGATGTTCCTATTATTTCCGGAACAAGCGTTTTCAAGGATAAGTTGAATGAGCAGGTTGCTGATTCCGGGTTTACCCTGTATTCAAGGCCGATATCGGGCGAGATTGCAGATAACTATTTTGTCACGCCAGATGGTTTTGAAGCAAAGGACAGCACCATAATAGAAAAAGGAGTTCTTAAAAGCTTCCTCCTTTCTCTTTATGGTGCGAATAAGACCGTCAGGGAACGGGCTGTCAATAGCGGAAATGTCTATGTTGTTGATCCTGGAGACCAATCTTTTGACGATATGGTAAAATCAGTAAAAAGGGGACTGCTCCTGTGCAGATTCTCCGGAGGTTATCCAAATGATAACGGTGATTTTTCGGGAGTTGCCAAAAACAGTTATTACATAGAAGATGGTGAAATAAAATATCCAACTAACGAAACCATGATTTCAGGCAACCTTACAGAACTGTTCATGAATATCAAGTCTATTTCAAAAGAAAGGGTTAATTATGGCGATAAGATTCTTCCGTGGCTTTTGACTTCAGGGATTACCATATCAGGCAAATAAACCGCTCTTGTAACTATTCAGATATTAACCACAGAGGCACAGGAATATAACTATATTACCGTGTCCCCAGAGAAATTAAGGTTTTAATTAAGAATTTTTCTGTGAATTTATGAAAATCTTCTAAATTTTATTTTTAAGGAAAATAAACTTCATGAAATAAAAGCACTTTTTGGGCAATTCGAACGGGAACTGGTAAAAGTGGAAAAGCTGCTTTCTTGAGAAAATGATTCAAGACTGGCACTGTACCATTTTGGAAGAGAAATGGGTTGACATTTACTCTCATCAGATGTCTATTTTTATAGACCGACGGTCAGTCTAGACTAACCGTCAGTCTATAATAGAAAAGGTAGATGGGATGAGAATACTGAAGGATTATTATGAACAGAAAAATGAAATAATTGATGTTGCCCAGAGACTCTTCTACAGCGTCGGGTACGATCAGACAACAGTAAATGCCATTATTGGAGATGCAGGAATTGCCAAGGGGACATTCTGCTACTATTTCAAATACAAGCTTGATCTGCTTGAAAATATGATAGATAGAATGGCCCTTCAAATCATGGGGGCCAGTAAACCGATCATAGATGCTGAGACAGGGGCAGTTAAAAAGCTCAGGAATTTCTATAATACAACAGTAGCGATCAAGATCGAAAACAGAGAAATGCTGATACAGTGGATGAAAGTCATGTACAGGGATGAAAATTTAATCACCCATCATAAAATGATTCAAAAATATCTTGAAAAGTTCGGGTCAGTGTATTCAAGAATAATCAGGCAGGGAGTCCGGGAGGGCATTTTCAACACCCCGTTCCCCGACGATGCAGGGGAGCTGATCATGCAATTTTTGTTCAGAATGAGTGATGTTTTTGCAAAACTGTTTTTGGAATTGGTGAAAAACCGGAAAATCTGAAAATCATCGAAACAAAATTCAAAATATATGAAAATGCCTTAGAAAGGATCCTGGGGGCTAAAGAGGGCTCCTTAAAATTGTGGGACATGGGCAAAAT